>Ga0208018_100363_pt1 | contig 12710 bp, 16 predicted proteins | sample 31_taG_FD_184105 | JGI IMG/M metagenome (GOLD analysis project Ga0208018, IMG submission 184105) | Marine viral communities from the Gulf of Mexico - 31_GoM_OMZ_CsCl metaG (SPAdes) (version 2) | ecosystem: Environmental > Aquatic > Marine > Oceanic | place: Gulf of Mexico | collected 2015-07-12 | reverse complement strand
TCTGCTGGGTCGCGCGCCGCTCTATGGCTTGGCGGCGCAAGGCGAGGCGGGCGTGTCACGGGCGCTTTCGATCCTTGAAGAGGAGATGAAGAGGACCATGACCTTTGTGGGCGCAAGATCCGTGTCCGCTGTCTCAGGTGTCAACGTCGAAACGCGACGGCCATAACAGGTTCCTCCACTAGTAGCACCTGCACGTTCTCGATGGCTCGCCCAAGGTTGAGGATGACTGCGCAGCACATGGTCTGTTGACACACATAACTTAGCTATCTAAACAATTTCACAATCACGACCAAATGGGAGGACCTCATGGAGAATATCAAGATGCGCGTCGAGAAACGGCGTGACTTGACCCCGAGCATCGCCGAATTCACCCTGGTGCCGGTTGGGGGCGATGTGCTCCCTAGTTTCGATCCTGGTGCTCACATCACCTTGGAAACTCCGTCCGGAGCGATGCGTCGCTATTCGCTGATCAACGATGGCAGCGACCCAAAGGAATTTGTTGTCGCGATCAAAAAAGAACCGAATTCGCGTGGGGGCTCCGCGTCGATGCACGAACAGGCGACCGTCGGGTCCGAGTTGACAGTCGAATTCCCGGAAAACGATTTCCCGCTAACCGATGTTCAGAAGTACCTGCTCATCGCCGGCGGTATCGGGATCACGCCGATTCTGTCGATGGCACGGTATCTCGACAAGAAGGGCAAGATGCTCAGAATCATCTACGTCAGCCGCAGTCCGGAGGAATCGGCCTATCTGGATGAACTGATGAGAGATTTCGATGGCCGGATTATTGTGCACCATGACGGCGGCGCTCCGGATGCAGTCTACGATTTCTGGGACGATCTCGTCACGCCCCGTGCCACTCACGTCTTCTGTTGTGGTCCGAAACCGCTGATGGATGAAATCAAGGCCGTTTCCGGGCACTGGCCGGAGGGGCGAGTTCACTTCGAGGATTTCAAGCCCGTCGATGTGGTGCGCCAAGACGATGTCTCTTTCGAAGTGGAGCTGAAAAAAAGTGGCAAAACCGTCACGGTGTCCGAAGATCGTTCGATCTTGGAGGCATTGCGTGACGCCGGATTCGCAACGTCCAGCTCCTGTGAAAGTGGCACATGCGGCACCTGCAAGACCCGCCTCCTCGAAGGGGAAGCTGACCATCGCGACATGGTGCTTATGGAAGAGGAAAAAAGCGACCATATAATGATTTGTGTATCGCGCGCGCTATCGGGGAGGCTGGTTCTTGACCTCTGATCCCGTCCGCCTCGGAGTTGCGGGATTGGGGCGGGCTTTCATGCTGATGGTCCCCACCTTTGATGCCGACGCACGCGTCAAGCTCACGGCCGCGGCCGCGCCGAGGGCGGAAAGCCGGGCCGCATTCGAAGAGCAATACGGCGGTGTCGCCTATCCGACTGTCGAGGATCTATGCGCCGATCCATCTGTGGAAGCGATCTACATCGCCACCCCGCACCAAATGCATGTAGATCACGTTCTGGCCGCGGCGCGCGCTGGAAAGCACATTCTCGTGGAAAAGCCGCTCGCGATCTCGATGGAAGACGCCGAGACCATGGTCGCCGCCGCGAACGAGGCGGGGGTTCACCTGATCGTTGGGCCCAGCCACAGTTTCGATCCGCCGGTCGAGCTGGCCGCGCAGTTGATCGCGAGCGGCAAGTTCGGCCAGCTGAGAATGATCCAGGCCCTTAACTACACCGACTTCCTGTATCGTCCCCGACGCCCGGAGGAGCTGCGCACCGAAGAAGGAGGAGGGGTACTGTTCAGCCAGGCCATCCACCAGATCGACGTGGTCCGACGGCTTGCGGGCGGCATGGGAGAGAAGATTTATGCCATGACGGGGGCATGGGATCCAAAGCGTCCAACAGAAGGCGCCTTTACGGCGCTGATGAACTTTGAGGGTGGATGCGTCGCCAATCTCACCTATTCGGGCTATGCCCATTTCGATAGCGACATTTGGATGAACGACGTCGGAGAGCTGGGGCAGCGAAAACTCGCCGGCGCCTATGGCGATGCAAGGCGGGCGCTGATGGCCCTCGATCCCGATGACGAGGCGCGCCTCAAGACGACGCGCACATTCGGCAGCGGTAAGACGGTCGACGCAAAGCACAACGAGCATTTTGGCCCAGTCATCGCGCTTTGCGACCGTGCCGACCTAAAGCTGACTCCGGACGGAGTTGAAGTATTTGGTGACACCGAGCGTGGCTTCATCGAAGCGACATTCGGGCCCGCGCCACGTAGAACCGTGAACGATGCACTGGTAACCGCTGTCCGCCAGAACAAGGCCCCCGTCCAGACGGGCGCGTGGGGTCTGGCAAGCCTGGAGGTTTGCCATGCGATCCTGCAGTCCGCCTCGACCGGCCAACCTGTCGACCTGCGGCAACAATGCAAAACAAATGAGGAGGAACAAACAGGATGAGCAATCTCAAACTATCCCTTGCCATGGGAAATTATGACCGGACGCGTGCCATTGTGGATGGAAGAGTGCAGATAGACGGTGTCGATCCCGTGCCCATGCTCCTGTCCCCAGAGGAAATGTTCTTCCGGGCGTTCCGCCACGAAGCGTTCGATATCAGCGAAATTTCGTTGTCCTCCTATTCGATCTCGGTCGCCCGCGGAAATCCGCACTATGTCGCGATCCCGGTCTTTCTGAGCCGGGCGTTCCGTCACACTTCTGTCTACATTCGAACCGACAAAGGAATCGAAACGCCTCAGGATCTGAAGGGCAAGCGCATTGGCATCGCCGAATATCAGCTGTCCGCCAATGTCTGGGTGCGCGGCATTCTCGAAGAGGAATACGGTGTCAAACCCTCCGACATCATCTGGGTGCGCGGCGGTATGGATACGCCGGGCCGGCCCGAAAAGATCAAGGTTCAGTTACCCGGCGATATCCGCATGGAAGAGGCGCCGGTCGGCAGCACGTTGAATGGCATGCTCGAAGCCGGTGAGATCGACGGCTTCGTCGGCCCGCGTTGGCCGCGTTGTTTCGCCGAGCGGCATCCGCACGTAGGTCGGCTTTTTGCAGACAGCATCGCTACGGCCGAAGCCTATTTCGAAAAGACCCGGATCTTTCCGATCATGCATGTTCTTGGGGTGCGCCGCAGCCTCGCAGAGGAATACCCGTTCCTACCCGCCGCCCTGCTCAAGGCGTTCACGCAATCAAAGCTGCTAGCAGAAGAGGCCCTGTCGGACACCTCTGCAACGAAAGTAACGATGCCCTTCGTCGAGGATAATCTCAACCGCGTGCATGCGCTAATGGGTGACGACCCCTGGAGCTATGGCGTCGGCGGCAACGCCCATGTCCTGAACAAGTTTTTGGACTACCACGCGAGTCAGGGACTGTCGCCGCGCCGAGTGGAGATCGAAGAACTGTTCCATCCCTCGACCCTAGAAGCCTACAGCCTTTAAGAGGAGCGCCACAATGGAAGAGTATGCACCCGGAGATATCGTCGAGGTCGAAACACCGAAGGGACTGGCTTACGTACAGCTCACACATACCCACCCGAGCTATCCTCCCGTGGTCAAGTTCCTCCCGGGGCCTTACGAACACCGGCCCGACAATGTGACAGTATTGGCCGAAAAAACCGCACCGATGGCCATGGTCCCCCTAACGGGGGTATTGAATCGGTTAGGGTTGAAGCACGCGCTTGCCGGAAAGTCGGACATTCCGCATTCGGAAAGAAGTTTCCCGATTTTCCGGATGCCGATTCGCGACAAGCAAGGCAAGATCATCTATTGGTGGTTCTGGGACGGCCAGGGGTTGACCTATTCTACCGAGCTGATGGCGCAGCAGGAGACGCTGCCAATGCGCGAGGTTATGTCTTCAGACCACTTCCTGGATCAGTTGCTGACCCATGACAAGTAGCAGGTACAATCCGCGCCGACACGCGCGATGACCACCGCAGGGTTCGGCGGCCTCTTGGCCGCGTTCGGAGCGTTCTGCTACGCCTTGAGTTCGGTTTCCATTGCCAAGAGTTCGCAATCGGTTCAGGGCCGCGGCAACGACGTTCTTATCTCTGTGCTGATGACCGCCGTTGTCTCCGGGGCGCTTTGGCTGCTCCTGGGCCCAACGATGCCGGAACTTGGACTCGGTGCGCTCATTGGTGCGGCTTATTTCGTTGCAGCCGGGGTGCTTGGCAACGTTGTCGGCCGTCTTACGCTGTTCCGCTCGGTAGAGCTTGCCGGAGCCATCGAGACCGGTTTCATCCGACGCCTGATACCAGTGTTTGCGGCGCTGTTGGCGTTCTTTCTGCTCGGTGAGGTCATCACGACACCTGTGGTCATCGCCTTCTTCCTGGTTACCAGCGGCGTGGTAATCATGATGTCACGCGCTTCGGTCAAATCGGCTTCTGACTTGGCGGTCGGAGATCCTGACCCTCGAGAGAAGAACAAGGGCCGGGCGATGGCCGTAGCGTCCGCCGCCGGGTATGGCGGCTCTTTCGTCTCCCGAAAGCTCGCGATGCAGACTTTGCCGGACCCTCTGGCCGGAGTTTTCATCGGTGCGATGACGGGTCTAATGTGGTTTGCGGTCTCCTGGGTGTTCCGGTTCAAATCGCGCAACGCGTTGTCCTGGCGAATTCAGCGGCCGAGCAGGTGGCAACTGCTGGCTGGCAGTTCGATGACCGTTGGGCAAGTGGCGCTGTTCTTTTCACTTATGTTCACTGATGTGACCGTCGTCGCGATCATGTCTTCGATCGAGATGTTCTTTGCCGCCTGGCTCGCAGGCCACATCTTCAAAACCGAACGGCGCCCGGGTCCCAGATTCTACCTGTCGTCTGCACTAGCCGCGACCGGTGTGACACTTCTCGCCCTTGCGCCAAGGTTTGGTTAGCGGGACTGGCAACACGCGCTTGCGAGATTATCTAGAAGCTTGTCCATCGCAGCGAAAAGGTGACCCAACTCGTCGGGTTCAAATCCCGTCGAGGCGTGATCTGCCGCGAGACGCGCAGATTTCATTGCGCCATCTATCCTTCGAAGGCCTGAGTCAGTCAGGTCGACATGAACCACGCGCCGGTCGGACTGGCTGCGGTTACGCGTGATAAGATCTCGCTTTTCGAGCTCGTCCAGTACGCGTGTAGATGACGCCTTTTCGATGCCCAGCAACCCGGAAAGCTCGGATTGTTTTAGTTTGCCTTCCTCTCTCAGGCACCGGAGATGAATGTACTGCGCCATGCTGAGCCCGGTTTCGCGCAACTGCTCCTGCAGCAGCTTACCATAAAGATGATGCGCCAGGCGGAGTGACGCCCCAAGACCACGTTTCCTAGAAGGTGATTGCGGCACGATTTGCGCCCCCTAATTTAGATGTCTTATTTCTTGACAATTCTAAAGCCACTCTTATAGTAAGGCAATCTTACTAACTTGAAGCAAGACTGGGCAACAGACGGAGGAGCTATAATGCCAGAAAGATTGCTATGTGCGGTGTCGGACTTGAGCGACAAGACGGCAAAGATTTGCGAGGTCGACGGGGTCGAGATCGGGGTCATTCGGCACAAAGGAGACATCGTTGCATATAAGAACGTGTGTCCGCACCAAGGTGGCCCGGTATGCGAAGGCCTAAAGATGCCGCAGGTCTGCGTCGAACTCGACGACCAGCAGCGCGCGCTCCGGCAGACCTTCAACGAAGACGAATTGCATTTCGTTTGCCCGTGGCATGGCTGGGAATTCAAGATTGCAACGGGCGAAGCCGTCGGCGATCCGAAGTACAAAATGAAACGTTACAACGTGGTGGAAAAAGGAGGAGAGGTCTATGTCGAAGTTTGACCAGATAACCGCTGAAGCTCCTGCTCTGGAGGCATCGGTCGATGCTGTCCTGAATGCACTTCGCAACCCCGAAAGCAGTGGCCTGCGCGCCGAGCAACTTCAGGCGCTGCTTTCACACGCTGTGACCGCATATGCGAAACTTCGCGAAACCAATGACGGCTTGCCCGCATTCCCACGAGACAACGATGTCTCGGCGACAGCTGTCGCCATCGCCGCGACCGGCATTCTCGATGCTGCCGATATGGCGGTGTTCGAGTTGGGCATGTGGCAGACGCTGAATCCGTAACACGAGGGGAGAGAGATAAAATGTCTTTAACGGGCACCACGATGAACTACAGCTCGGATAACGATCCGGCAATCCAGGAATTTAACACCAGCAAGCTGCTGAAGAACGCACGTAAGCAAGCGGAAGATCGCAATTACAAAGACTTCTTCATTTGCGATGTGGACAGCCACCACTATGAGACTGAGGCCTTGCCGGAAATCCTGCAATACATGGACGACCCGGTGATGCGCCATCTTGGCTTGTCAGCCGGTAACGTTGGCCGCGCCGGCCTTATTCCGCAGGCGATCGGTTCGCAGGACATGGCTGGGCGCGTGACGCGCTATGCGGGTCGGAACAAGGAAATTGTCCCCGAAGAACCACACCGCGACATCACTTTGGCACGGCGCTGGATGGACGCGATGGGTACGGATATGGCGTGCCTTTTCCCAACCCCAATGCTGCTGTTGGCGACGCACCCCCAAGTCGAGGTCGAGGTGGCAATGGCCCGCGCCTATAACCGTTGGCTGAGCGAGCGCATTCTTGAAGAAGACAATCGCCTCGTATCCATGGTCTATCTGCCCATGAACGAGCCGCACGAAGCCGAGAAGATGATTGACGAGTTCGCCGAAAAGAAAGGCGTCGTTGGGTTCCTTTCGACTGGCTATCTCAAGCGCCCAGTGCATGACAGCGCAAACATGCGTATTTATGCCAAACTGGAAGAGCATGGAATGCCTCTTGGCTTCCACGCGGCTTATCACTGGGCCGACACCTCGTTGGCACAGCTGAACAAGTTTATCTCAGTTCACGCGCTTGGTTTCAGCTTCTGTAACATCATCCACATGACCAACTGGGTTATGAACGGCATGCCCGAGCGTTTCCCAAAATTGAAAACCATGTGGATCGAAAGTGGTCTGGCTTGGGTTCCCTTCCTGATGCAACGGCTGGACAACGAGTACATGATGCGTACATCCGATGCCCCGCTCTTGAAGAAAAAACCCAGCGATTACATGCGCGAGATGTTCTACTCTACGCAGCCGATGGAGCTGGTGGACAACCGCGAAGCGTTGGAGGTCACCTTCAAGATGATAAACGCAGAATCGCAGTTGCTCTATTCGTCCGACTACCCGCATTGGGATATGGATCTTCCGAGCACGATCTATGATCTTCCGTTCTTGGACGAGAAGGCCAAGCGGAGCATTCTAGGTGGAAACGCGCAGAAACTGTTCAATCTTGACCCAGTTATGTCCGAGTGGAAACTGGAGGCAAACGCCAAAGGTTGACGCCGTTCTCGTCGTCCGTTTCCAACAGGACACGCATATACGGATCGCTGCGAGGCTGCCCGGAGAACATCCGGGTGGCCTTTTTCATGCTCGAGCGGCGCGCAGTTTGTCTAACGGCGTGAGCGTCCGTTGAACCCGCCCTAACGGTGTCGAGGATGATGTGACCCCCGGAATCGCCCTCGATTCTGGTTAGGGTTTTTCGCTAGATTTCCCAGGCTGGGAGAGGAGCGGAAACGCATGAAGGCATCGAAGTTCACGGACGCGTAGAAGGCGTTCATCATCAAGCAGGCCGAGGACGGGACGCCCGTCGCGGAGGTCTGCCCGAAAGAGGACGCTGGTCGATGAGATGCTGGCGGATTGGCAGGTGTCGATCCGCCAGGCCTGTGCGGTGATCCGGTTCGGATACCGTCGTGTCCATGTGCTGTTGAAGCGCGAGGGCTAGGAGATCAATGCTAAGTAGACCTATCGCATTTACAAGGAATTGGGCATGCAGCTCAGGAACAAGACGCCCAAGCGGCGGGTGAAGGCGAAGCTACGAGAGGACTGTACGGAAGCCGTTGGGCCGAACGATGTCTGGGCCATGGACTTCGTGCATGACCGACTGGCAACGGGGCGGAAGATCAGAGTTCTGACGGTTGTCGACACCTTCTCAGGCTTCGTGCCGGTGCTTGATCCGCGGTTCAGCTATCGAGGCGAGGATGTGGTCGCTACGCTCGAGCGGGTATGCCGCCGTATCGGCTATTCGGCCACGATCCGGGTCGACCAGGGCAGCGAGTTCATCTCGCGCGACATGGACCTTTGGGCCTACCAGCGCGGCATCACGCTCGACTTCTCGAGACCAGGCAAACCGACGGACAATCCCTTCATCGAGGCGTTCAATGGGCGATTCCGGGGAGAATGCCTGAACAGCCATTGGTTCATGAGCCTTGAAGATGCGGCGGAAAAGTTGGAGGCTTGGCATAGAGACTACAACGAGGAACGGCCGCACAGCGCCATCGGGCACAAAGTCCCGGCGTACCTGATGAAAACAGCGCACGACACCAGCCCGTGTACCTGATCAAAGGGCGGAAACTCTGACAACCGCCGAGGGCGCGTTGGGTAGCACATTACATAGGCGGCCCAGGAAATCTTCTGTCACACGTTTGATGGAGAAAATCTGGTCGTTGTTGTCTATATCTTCCTCCGATCTGCGGTCATTCGAAATGGCCTCTGATTTTAGGTGAGCATGCTCTTGCGGTTCCACTCTTCAGCAATTTTCTGCCCACTTGACTGGTCACCGCCGATTGGAATGTCGGCTTTTTTATCGCTGACGGGTGAGGTCCTAGGTTTCCAAAGGAAATAGCCGCCCACTGCACATGCAATAAGAAGTGCCCCTTTGACGCTTGGGGTTAATCGACGAATTTACGGCGCATGCGCCGTGCGCTCGCATCCAGATCGTCGCTCTTGCCAGTCCAACCTGGAACGCCGCCAGCGATCTTCGTCAGTAGCGACATATATTGCCGCCGCTCCGCCTTTGAAAGGGGCGCCAGCATGGACGCCTCCCTGGCCATGAGTTCGGGAATGAATGCACTATACGCACGCCGTCCCAGATCGGTCAGGTAGAGCAATTGACGGCGATTATCACCCGGATCGACATCTCGTGTAATCATGCCATTTTTGTTCAGCGCGTTAACTGCACGGCTTACATTGGTCTTGGAATGACCGGTCAGATCGCACATTTCCTGGGCCGCCACGCCATCGCGAAACGACAAAAAAAGCAGCAAGATCGCCTCGGATCGCTTCAGGCCAAGCTCATTTTCAATAACCCTGAATAAGGGCTCTCGATAGAAGTTGAGAATATAGGAGGCTTTGTAGGCGAACGGTATTTCAGTACCGTTCAGGATCACATCGCGGTCCTGTAAACCCACATCCTTCTCATTTTTGCTTTCATCGGGTTTCATAGCTGCAATTGGGACTAATTATAGTTGCATATGGAACGAATTCATCCTATCATATATACACTGAATAACATCTTAACGCCATGGGAGGTAATCATGAAAATCATATTGGTGCATGGAGGCTGGCAGGGCGGCTGGGCGTGGGACGACGTCGCCGCAGCGCTTGAAGAGAAGGGCCATGAGACCTTCCACCCCACAATGTTGGGCCACGAAAAGGACGACGACAGGGCCGGGGTGACAATTTCCAAAATTGCCGACGACCTCATTGCCAGGATCAAGGACCAAGGCTGGACAGAGTTCGCAATAGTCGGACATAGCGGCGGCGGCCCGCTGGCGCAATTGGTGGCTGACGCTATGCCGGATGCAGTAAAAAACATTACCTTTGTGGACGCCTGGGTCCTGCACGATGGCGAATGCATAAATGATGTACTGCCCGCAGAACTCGTGGGAGGTCTGACCGCGATGGCCAGCGCATCTCCTGACGACACGGTCCCCATGACCCGGGAGTTGTGGGGCAGAGCTTTCATGCAGGACGCCAATGCGGAAAGCTTGGACCGGCTTGCGCAGCGGTTGATACCCTGCCCGATGGGATGGCTCGATCAACCGATCCGCCTCAACAGCTTCTGGGCGAAGAAACACCCATCTGCCTACGTCTTCCTAAAGAAGATATGGCCATGCCTGCTGAGGTCTATCGCAACATGGCGTCCCGCCTGGAAAATCCCAAAACCGCCGAAAGTCCCGGCAGCCATCAGGCGATGATGACACGCCCACGCGAATTGGCCGACGCCATCGACAGCGTCCTCTGATGCGTCCCAATGCATTGATCCCTGGAGGGTGCAGCTTCAGGTTGCCCCAAGGCAATGGAATCCAATGATTGAGGACGCATGCCTGTCCAAAACATCCGGCCCCCTTGGGCTGGATTGCGTTTACGCCGACATCATTGCCCCGGCTGACACCGATTTCGCAAGAACCCACGTCATGGTACACGGCGGCATGCACACTGGCGCCTGCTGGATGCGGACGCCGGATAACCGGGAAGGTTGGGCTTTACGGCTCGCTCGCACCGGTGATCGCGTCATATGCGTCGATTGGCCGGGGTGCGGCCGCAGCGGTTATGTCCCGCCCGAAAAGTTGACGGGACAGCTCGTTGCCGACCAGATAGCTGCGGCGGTAAAAACTCTCAAGGGCGAAATCATCCTCTGGACCCATTCTATGGGCGGCGCCATTGGCTGGCGGATTGCCGAATTGCTGGCCGGCCGGCTCAGCCGTTTGGTCGCGATCGCGCCTGGCCCGCCTGGCAACATCCAGCCAGTCGCCAAACTGATGTCTCAAGGCCCGGATCGATTGACCATGGAATTTGCCGGCGTTCCACTCGATGTACATCCGAACGGGCCGGTTGTGCTCAGCCATGAGGCAGCCCGCGCCAAACTCATAGGCTCAAGCACGCAGTTTCCCCGTCAACACACTGACAGCTACCTTGCCGGACTGCAGGCAGTCCCTCGACAACTTTTTCTGGAGCGTGTCAATTTCGAAGGTCAGCAATTGCGAATGTTGACCCCAAATGCACTGGCCGGGACCCAGGTTCTGATTGTCACCGGCGACAGCGACCCCGATCATCCCCCCGCTACGGACTCCGCTATCGGCGATTTCCTGACGGAACAGGGGATGATCAGCCGCTTTGTATACTTACCCGACCATGACATCACCGGAAACGGACACATGATGATGCTCGAACGCAACAGCGATCAGATCCTTGATCTTATCCTAGTTCTTATCAACGAGTCGTAGAGAATCAGCCCAACGCAAACACAGGATACGGGCTCTGCTCAGCGCTCGTCCAGTTGAGAAAATGGTGGGTATGACAGGGATTGAACCTGTGACTCTGGAGCAGCCCCCTGAAAGTGGTCCACCAACTGGGATAGCTTTGTCCCATAGATTGGAGGATCAGCGATGGCTGCAAAACGAGAGAAGCCGAAAGATATTGTATCTAAGCTTCGACAGGTTGAAGTGCTGCAGGGACAAGGTGTGACACTTGTCGAGGCGGTGCGTCAGATCGGCGTGACGCAGCAAACGTTTTATCGATGGCGTAAACTTTATGGCGGGATGCAGCAGTCACAACTTGCTCGGCTGAGAGAGATTGAGAAAGAGAACCAGAGGCTGAGACGGGCGGTGTCTAATCTGAGCTTGGACGAGCTCATTCCAACCGAGGCAACCAGGGGAAACTTCTTAACCTTCGCGTCGCCGCAAGTGCATTGACCAAGTTCGGCAGGGACTGGGCGTGTCTGAGCGCCGCGCCTGCCGTACTTTGGCCCAGCACCGATTCACGCAGTGTAAAATTCCGCTGGGCTGTGTTGATGAGACACGTTTGACAGGCGACATCATCGAGCTGGCCGATTAATATGGGCGCTATGAATATCGGATGGTGACGGGTCCGCTGAACAACGCGGGCTGGCTGGTGAACCACAAGCGGGTCGAGCGCATCTGGCGACGCGAAGGGCTGAAGGACCCCAAAAAGCAGAATAAAAAGGGACGGCTCTGGCTGAACGACGGGTCGTGTGTGCGCCTGCGGCCCGAGCGACCCAACCATGTCTGGTCCTACGACTTCGTCCAGGACCGCACCGCTGATGGCCGGGGCTATCGGACGCTTACTAGCGGCGATCGCGACCCGGCTATCTCTTGAAGTGCGGCAAAAAACATAGACATCTAAGTAATCAGATGATAGCGTGCCTTAGCGTTCGATCAGTGAGGCGAAGATGAGCATCAAGAATATCCTTATTACGCATTCCGGGAGTGCTGGATTCCCGAGTGGCGTAGGTCATGCGACAAAAATTGCGGCCAAGCACGATGCATGGCTGACGGCGGTATATGGCAGCACTTCTTCCTACTTCGAACATGTTCTCGGCCTGACCGAAGACCTTCTCGGCAAGCTCGGAAATGTGCGGAATGAGAAAATCGAAGCTGCTCGAGCCTTTTTTGAGGAGCAAGCTTCTTCGGCTGGAGTGGCCGAACGGTCGCGTTTTGTTATGCCAAGCGAGATCGGAAAGTTAAGTTTGCCCGAAATCGCACGTAATTTTGATTTTGTGGTGACAGGCTACCACTCGAACCTTCCTACCGATGAATTTCGTGCTGTGAACCCCGATCTCATGGCACTACAAAGCGGCCGCCCAGTCCTTGTTGTACCCAATGGATACTCCACCGACAAACTTGGTTCACATGCTCTCGTCGCCTGGGATGGAAAGCGCTCGGCAGCCCGAGCGCTCAACGACGCTATGACGATCTTGGAGGAGAGACCGCGCAAGGTCACGATCTTGAGCGTTGGCGCGAGCCTGCCGAAAATGCCCGAAGGAACAGACATTGTCACCCACCTCCGACGCCATGGTGTTGACGTGGAACAGGTCGAGCGCCCCAAAGGCAAGAACGGCATAGCCGACGTTATTCAACGGACCGCTGCCGAGTTGGGGGCAA
>Ga0208018_100362_pt1 | contig 12716 bp, 9 predicted proteins | sample 31_taG_FD_184105 | JGI IMG/M metagenome (GOLD analysis project Ga0208018, IMG submission 184105) | Marine viral communities from the Gulf of Mexico - 31_GoM_OMZ_CsCl metaG (SPAdes) (version 2) | ecosystem: Environmental > Aquatic > Marine > Oceanic | place: Gulf of Mexico | collected 2015-07-12 | reverse complement strand
ACTGAAGACAAACTAGAGAAGGCGGTGAGAAAATGGTATCGGTGGAGGTCAGTCGGAATGACATCTTTAGGTTTTAACTTCCTACAGGTTGGAGCCTTAGTAACGACTATTAAACTATTGAAATGAGTGGACTAGAACCAGTATTAAATTTTGAAATATTTCCTACGTATGATAAACGTGTACTTATCATTGCGGATATTTCTGAGTGGAGACACATGATTGATGAGCCAAGTTACATTGATATAACAATACCTGGTTCTAAGAGTCCTGTCACTCATTCATTCCCAAAAAATAAAGTTACAACTTACAATGGGTCATCTTTAAATTACGGCTGCACTAATGGTTGTGATGATGAATTACCTGCTCTACCAGATGGTATATACAAAATAAAAATATACTCTTGTGATGGAGCAATTTTTTCTTATGAGAGACACTATCTAAGAACAGTACACCTAGAGTTAAGGATACAGAAACAAATAATGGGCCTTAACTTAGAGTGTGTCCCTAATTCAAGTTGTTTAAATAAGATAATGGAAGCAGAATTTATGGTTAGAGGAGCTAAAGCTGATTTGCTCTTTGGTAACATAAAAGCTGCTCAAAGAAAATATAAGTTGGCATTAGATATTGTCGATGATTTAGAAGACTGCGATTGCGGAGAAGACTGCGGAAATGGACACACTACAACGGCATATTAACACAGAAAACTCTATCTACGAAAAGATACAAAGGCACTATCAGCGTAAGTCTGATGGATTACTGCATAAGTATATCTTTGATAGAAAGTTTAGTTTTAGTATACCTGATTATTTCTTAGTCAGGGCCATGGAACACATTATCTGTCAAGACCTTGATTGTGATTATAAAGTGACCGACTGTATGTTGGAAGAAATGAATATATACCTAGAAAAAAATAAAAAATGAGTTGCAATAGTTATAAATATAGCGACACTTGTGGAGTATCTATTTACGCACCTTGTGTTTATGTAGAAAGAACAACTACAGATGCTTTTCCTAGCATGTCATCTCTTGTAGGAGATGAGTGTGCTGATTTAGATTCAGTAATAACTGACCTATACGACTTGGTGGAAAAAAGCTATGTAGACATGTCATCCTATAATAAAGGATGTCTAGATTATTCTCCCACTTTAGATGCTGATATTACCCCTATCCAAGTTTTAAATAAGTTAACAGAAGAGGTTTGTACTTTACAACCTTTAGAAGGTTTATTAGAAACGGATGGGACATTAAAATCTATACCTGAGTTTGATATAAGTAATTTAACTTTAAATTGTTTGGCTCCTGACCCTTGTGGTGCAACCCCAACGACCTTGGAAGAATTACTGCAAACTATAATTAACAAACTTTGTGTTTGTTGCCCGTAATAAAATAATAAAAAATGGCTTGTAAAAACTGTAAAGAAGTAGTAGTTCAATCTTGTAGCACTTGCTACTGCGATGATAGTGTCTGTACTCCGTGTAAATTTCACATTGCAGATAGATGTGTCAGAGTGACTTCTGAACTTCCTAATATTGGTAACTGTAATGAAACTCTTGGTAACTATGAGTGCCAAGACCTGAATACCGTTCTTTTAGCTATTGATAACTTATTTGAGAATTGTGAACAAGGCTCAGGTAGTAGATTGATAGCTCAGAATCAATGGCTGCACCCCGAGACAAATCCCTCTACATTCCCTTTAACTAGTGGTAACACATATAGAATGGCAGGTGATAGCACCAGTAGTGCTATTGGTCTTTGGGATTCTAACAACTATGCTGCAGGCCTTGATATTGACCCTGCAACAGGATTTGACAATAAAATCAAACAAATAGGAGCAGGTATCCCAGTATTTAGAAGTTTACCTGCGGGGACAAATGTAGTACTTACAGGAACTTTTAATTCTAGTTCTGACACTCAGATAAATGCCAAAGTATTTGTAGGATTTACTCCTTGTGCTACAAGAACGACTGTCACAGAGATTGGGACGTATGACATCACTACTACTCAGGACGGAGAGGATGGGCCTTACTCTGCTTGCTTTAGACAGACATTTACAATACCTACGGGAGGAGTCACGCAAGGAACTGATTTATTGCTCATTGGTTTCCAGGTGAGTAGTTTACCTGATGCCGACACTACAATGATGGCATCTTGGAGTTTATCCTTTTAATTAACAAACATGGAAAACCACATAATAGATAGTAACCTAATAAATGAAATAAAGCTTCTTATATTAAGTGGGAAGCAAGATTCTTTCCCAGCTCAGAAAGTAATAACAATTTTGAATAAGTTACAAAATTTACCTAAAATAGAAAATAAAGACTAATGGCTTGTAATAAATGTAGTAGTTCTAGTTCTAGTAGTGCAGGTTGCAATTGTGGTAACCTAGGATGTAGTCATCTTCTAAACGATGAGTGCGTTAGATTAACAAAAGCATTGAATGTTTGTGGGGTAGTAACTATCCCTGCAGGGACGTATTATGACAGTGCCATAAAAACAATTGTAGATACTATTTGTGATAATGCAGTGACTGGTGCTCAAGGCCCTGCTGGCCCACAAGGTCCCGCTGGTGCTACTGGTGCAACAGGTCCTGCTGGACCTGTTGGTCCCACTGGTGCTGCTGGTGCGACTGGACCCCAAGGTAGTATAGGCCCCGCTGGACCTGCTGGTCCTACTGGCCCTGCTGGTGCAGACGGAGCAGACGGTGCTGATGGGGCAGATGGTGCTACAGGAGCTACAGGAGCAGTTGGTCCTACTGGCCCTGCTGGTCCTGCTGGTCCTGCTGGTGCGAACGGTACAGATGGTTCTGATAATATGGCTATCCTGTACACAAATTTCACACCTCAAGCTTCAACTTCTACTTCTTTCACAACGGCTTCTGGGTTTGAGTACGGACTACTAGCGGACACCCTGAATGCTGACGGAGAGTACTTACACATAAGAGTCTTATTTACAGGACCTTCAGGAGGAGTTTTCACTCTTGATGACAATGCAGTAAAGTTACGTTTTGGAGGTAGAGATTTAATTAGAAGATTACCTTCTCTACAAACATTTTTAGAAGTAAGTACAGCAGGTGAAGCTCTTTTTAGATTAGATATAAAATTACGTAGAAGTAGCTCCAGTACATTAGCCGTAGAGGTAAATAAAGAAACAGCTACTTCACTAAGAGCTGCCTACGATTATTTACCAAATTATGCCATCCCCTGTACTGATGCAGCTGGTACACCAGAAGCAATGTCTTCAATTGATTTCACTATACTTAATGATATAGAAATCCAATTAGCAGATGTTGCTTCAGCAGGTAACATAGTAGCACAAACTATGACAATAGTCCATTATAAATCATAAGAAATGCCTTTAATAAAAAAACAAGAAAGTTTTGAAATAGTAAGTGGAGGTAACACCTTTAACCTAGATGTAGAGTCTAGAACTACTTCTTACAGGATATATTCTTCAGCACCTGTAACTCCAGTAGGTAACCACTCTTTTACAGTATCAGGTACACCAGTAGAAGGTATGACCTTTACCTTTAGATATCTAGCTGATGCAACACTAAATTCTCCCGTTGTTATCAGTATCTTCGGTTCTACAATGCCTAGCACTCTTGGAGACAAAAACCATACTATCACAGCTTATTATGATGGAGCCTCTTGGGACGTACAGTTTGTACCTGACTTAGACCAAACTGGTACATTACCTTACGATGTCTTACCTCAAGATGAAACTTTTACTGGAGTCAATGCATTCGGAGGAGCTTCCCCAGCATTCGCCGACCCTGATTATACTTCATCAGGAACCACAGCTCTTGCCTTTAGAAAAAGAGGGGATAAGAGAATAGAATTTAGGGGGACAGTAGATAGTGCGACAGGTGTTAATAGTCAGTTATTCACTCTACCTTCTGGGTATCGCTCAGGAAGAGATAAAACGTACCCATTTTCAGTGTATAACGTAACTGATACGCAATGGGAAACAATGACTCTAACAATAAATGGTACAACCTCTGGTACTCCAGGACAGGTAGAAGTTTCTGGGTTGACTAATTCGCCTCCTAAAAACTATAAAATATACTTTGATGGCTTTGTAGCCTATCGAGAGGATGAATAATGAGGGGTTTTGGTTGGTTTTCCCCCATAACAGGAGGGCTCTTGGAGCCCTCTTTGTTTTTGTAAGAAATTTGGTTATATCATATATATTTATTAAATTAGAAGAATGACTATATATCAGTTCATATCAGACGTAAGTAACTCTATCCAGGCCATAAATAAGGATGACCGTGTCAGTGATAGGTATATTTACTCTTTAGCTAAAGATTATACTAGCTACCTTTTATCCCAAAGACCTTTAAGAGATGTATTTAGAGACAGTTCTATCTTCACAGAAGTAACTTGTGTAGAGATGGAACGAATAAGAGCTGACAAGTGTGAGATAGCAGAGTTTAGAAAGTGTGATAAGATAATGAGAACTACTTGCAAGTTACCTGACATCTTTAATTCTTCTATAGGCCCTATCATCATATCGGTCTCCAACATCACAGGTGAAACTGAATACCAAAGACTAAGAACCCTTGCTGATTTTAAAACACAGCAAAAGAGAAAATTCCAAAACGCTACTAGTTACTTCTATTTGGCCAATGGGTATTTGTACGTAGTAGGTAGCACCCCTGAGATTGTATCGATTAATGCCTTGTTCACAGACAAGTTAGAGGCAGAATCTTTTACTGAGTGTGGAAATAAGGTAGATGCTTGTGCAACTCCATATGATTTTGATATTGTCATACCAAACAAATATATTTCTACGGTAAAGGACCAAGTGGTTAAGCATATAACTACCACGTACAAAGCAATACCTCCTGATGAAAATTCTGATTTAGATTCTAATCAGAAGATGGGTCCTGGTATGAGAGCAAAGTAGTATGGGTGAGTTTAAGAGAGGAAATAGAAAAGCAACTGCTTGGGGTCCAGTGGTGAGTGTATTGGGAGATAAACATTTTGGAAGAAAGGTAGTGAGAGATAATCCTAATTTAAAAGGAAGGTACACACCGCAGGAGTGGAGGAAAATAAGAGATGATTTCTTTGACTTAGTAGGAGACATTATGATAGAGCAACCTAATGGGGTTGTACTAGATGGTCTAGGATACTTCTGTTTCCCGTCTTACAATAAAAGAGCAAAGATACCCTACTCTAATAACACTACCTTTCAAACAGGAGGATTGATATATTACACTCAGTTTTTTGGAAGCGTATACAATCAAATATTCCCCTCTAGTTTAGCATTTGAATTAACTAGAAACAAAAAGAGAAAGTGGAAAGAGCATTGCGTTAACGGAGCAAAGTATTTATGCCACTACAAAAACTTAAAAAATATAATCGGTAATGGAACAAAACGCCTACACCCCACTAGAACAGTTCATAGCTGATATAACTGCTGGGAATTATTTTAAAGATAATCCACAGGTAGTAGATGAAGCATCTATCGCAAGATGGGTGTATATGAAGTTAAAGAACTTTGGTAGAAATATTATGGATAAGTACGAAAGAACTATCCATATTTCTAATTATAGGGGAGAGGTACCCGAGAACTTTGCATCCCTAGTTCTTGCCTTGTACTGTGAACCTGATTTTGCATCTATACCAAAAGACTCAGACCAAGTAAGAGTTCAATCTAGATTATACGGAGAGAAGTTAACTTGCTTTGAAGATAAGTTATGTGAAGAGTGTACACCTAAGTGTAAAGATGGGGATTGCGTTGAGCGTATTGTAGAAAATTTATATTTAGATAATACTAAAGTATCTCTCTTCTATAAAAACCCTTCATACGTTAGACTAGGTAGTGACCTTATAAGAAGTCAGTGCGAAACAAACTGCGTAAATAGAAATATTAAAGACAGTCCTTTTTCCATCAACATTAAAGGCAAAACAGTATACGCTAACTTCAAAGAAGGAGCTATCTATATGCAATACTATGGTATACCTGTAGATGAAAACTGCCTACCTGTTATTCCTGTTACACAAAATGGTTACTTAGAAGAATATCTAGAGTACCACGTAAAAAGAAAAATACTTGAGGATGCCATGCTATCAGATGATAGCCCAAACAAACAAGGTATGTACAAGGCATTCTTTCAACTTGAAACAGACCTTCAGTCAAAAGCAAAAGCTGATACATCTAATATTGACATGGTAGCCTTATTTAGAGCTATGGGTACTAATAGACTACGTATGCACAAGTACGATGTTAACCTAGGAGCAATCAGAACTAACTATGACGAGACTGGTCCAGCTGCTGGTTTCGGTACTTTCCAAAATCCAAATCCATTTAGATTCTAATGAAGCCGCAAAGAGAATTAGGAGTAGGTAAAAAGGGTATGAACAAAGATACCCACGTTACGTCTTTAGACCAAAATTCGTATATTCATGCCCTCAATGCGAACTTCCAAGGACAAGACGGGGATTCTATTAATCTTCAAAACGAAGAGAGTAATATCTTATGTTCTAGATTTGTAGAGGGGTTCCATGTTATCGGGATACAACACGACACCACAGGGGAGAGAACATATTTCTTTTTGACTAATCCTGAAACTAGAGAGTCTGAAATAGGTTACATAGAAGACTTAGAAAAACAAATATCTTTTACAGATACACTAAAGGAGTGTGACTGTGATATTAAATCCGTATTGTCTAATGGTTTAGAGAGCATCGCTCAGGTTGCCACATGTACTTATGTTACTTTGATAAGGGACCACGGAAGTAAACCTTGTCAAGGAGGTGCAGAAGGCGCAGGGTGTTTAGGCTTTAATGTTAACTATCCTGTATCATCTATAATTAAACAAGAGAAGTGCGGGGATGTATTATACTTCACAGATGACCTTAACCCTAGAAGACGAGTAGAAGTTGCAAAGCCTGAGCAGTACACTACAAAAACTGTTTTTTGTGAGGAGGGTACTGAAGGTTGTGATTGCGGTCAACAAGAAGTGGCTGTATGTCTGAACTGTGACAAGATGAACATACTACCAAGCAGTGAAAAACTTTGTATAGAAGTTGAAGGCACTGTCATTGGAGGTAAAACAAAACATGGTCAATATGTTTTCTTTGCTGGGTACTGTGATGCTAGGGGTAATCTAATAAATAGTTATACAGCATCCTCTGGTCCAGCCTCAATAAAGGATAATAACAGGGAGGTATATCAGCAGTTTGAGTTAGACACCCTGACTAACCTATCGTTGAAATTAAAAGTAAGTAATTTAGACCCGAAGTTTGACTACTACAAAGTAGCAGTATACCAAACTAATGGCGTTAGCGGAGAAGCAAATGCTTTTGTAGTAGACATACTACCTACATCTACTACTGAACTATTGTACTCGGGTAGTCAAGAGTTAGAGAATATAGATATTAGAGAGCTAAGTAGGGAGATGCCTTACTACAAAACAGCTAAGACAGTTGCACAAGCAAACAACACTCTATTTTTCTCTGACTTAGAAGGACAAGAACCACCTAATTTGCAACCTATGGTAAACTTCATGGGGCATTTTGCAGAGTGGAGAACTTCTCGGTCAGAAGAAGGCCTGTATTCTACATCTAGGGGAACTGCTAACTTTAAAGGTTACATGAGGGACGAGGTAGTTCCTTTCGGTATTAGATTTGTAACTAATCAAGGATACAAAACTCCAATATATCCCTTAATACCTAGAGCAGCTACAAATGATGATTTATACTTTGACAGTGACCACCAAGCTGACCCCGCAGCATTAATAAATCAAATAGCCAATACAACACGTAAACAGGATTTACCTTATACCGTTCAGCAGAAACCTTGGATTAATGATGTCTACTCTATATTTAGAAACGGCAACAAGGGTTGTGCAGATGAGGAGAGAATCTATAAGTGGCAATTTTATAATACAGCCACTAACGAAGGACCTCTAGGAGGTAATTGTTCAGATGCAAATTATACCACAATATATAGGCTGGTAGAAAGGCTATGTACTACTGAAGCAGTGGTAGATTTAAGTATCGTCACCCCTACGGAAGTAACCATACAGATAGACCAGGACGAATATATATACTCCGATTTCTTTTCTTTTATAAACGATAGACAAGAAGATGTAATAGCATCTAAGTCATTACCTGAAAACGGTCCTGCTGAAGATGCCATATTAGATTACTTTATAAAGAGTAGCTATTTGACTGGTGGGGCACATGATGGAGAGATAGAATGTTGTGACCCGACAGAACTCTTTGATGGGTTATGCGCATTACCCCCAACTCCCATTGATGAGATAGTAGATTTCAGAGGGTTTGCAGATGGCATACCTGAAATAGAAGAGATTCCTGTTACTTGTGACAAGATTTCAAGACCTTCTAAGCCTGAGATGGACCAGTTTCTAGAGTTTGATAACAATGCAGACCCTAAAAACATTAACGATGCTGACACCATAGAATTTGTTACTAACAATGCTAAACTTGATGATTACGAGTTTTGGATAGCAGATAGGAAAGATAAAGATGCTAGTGATAATAATAATGGAAAGTTTGATTTAGTATTTGAAAGAGCAAGACCATTCTTTGGTTCTACAGAACCTGACTCTCCAGACCAATTAGCTACAAACTATGCATCTGATTCAATATATCCGTATACATTCCACTTGTCCCCCGATTACCCATCCATAGTGGTGGATGAAGACTTAGAGGTAGGTGGTCTACCTATAATTCAAAGGGAGCCTAATGATGTGTACAATCAATTGTCTCAACTTGTGTTTAATAGGTTGCCTTGCGGATTTGCCAAAGGCATGTCACCTAACTCATTCACAGCTAGAGATAGTGCTAATGGTAATAATCTTGCTTCTCCTAATGCATATGGCTCGTCTCTTGGTCTTTATGTACACGACACTAGCCCTATTATCCGTGCATATACTCCATACGGTTGGTTAAGAGGTAACCCTTCTGTACCTGGAAGTATCCGACACAGTATACCTGAAATTGGTAACAGAATAAAGACAACCAATTGCTATAACGATGACCAGTTATTTGAAGGAGGATTTTTTGTGACAAACAGGGTAGTGGGTTATGACACAGCTACAAGTAATATAACGACTAAATTTTTAAATGACGTTACAGTAGCTGATACTGTGAGCTTTGTACATACAAATGCGTTATTCTTTAAAATTCCAATAGATACTACAAAATCTACTTTGGTCCTGTCTGTTTCTAATTTGCAAGACGGCCCAAAGGCCAAAAAGAAAAAAGATTGTTTATGGTACCCTGCTTATGTTAGAGTTTCTCTCTTTAATGATGTACCTTCCTCATTAAATGCAGGAAATTTCTATGAACACACAATACAAGCACAAGATATACTCTCTGGAGATATTTACTGGAATGAATGTGGGCGTACAGCCTCTCCCCTATCTCACCCATTTATTGACCAAAATTCTTTCTTAACCAAAATAGGTCTTGAAAGGTCTCGTCCTACCATCGACCCAGTAGGAGAAGGTGCATTTGAAACTGTGACAAAAATAGAGATAAAATTAAAAGATTCTAGTGGCAACTTGCAAGCTCCATTTGTGGGTGTCAGTGATATTATTGTTGCTGTAGATGCTCCATTAGTTTCCGTGTATCATACGGGGAAGAGTAAAAAGTCCAACTTTCCAGGTGGAGGGAGTAGTAGAGGATTAGGAGACAACAGTATCACTGCAGTAAATCATCAAAGAAATTATTTTTATGCCTCTGGTACTTGGGGTACAGTAGCTATCAAAGCAGACTACCCTCCTATAGATAAGTTAGTACTTAAAAATGCACAAGACTTAGATTTAAATGTACAAAAAACTTGTGTGTACGAATCTAGATGTCCTTTCAAGGTATATGATGATATAGTTTGCAACCCTGTTCCTCACGAAAAAGGTAAGTTTGCTTATTGGGAGTCTACTATCAAGTACCCCAATAACAACTTCTTATATGATAGTAGAACAAGGGATGATGGTACTAACATGGTGATTACCGAGGCAGACATCCCACCTGATATTAGGACTGAATTTCAAAACGTATTTACAGGGGGTGCACCTGCTCCAGGAGAACCTTACGTATTATCAGAAGCTGCTGACTTTAGTTGTAAACCAATTAGGCACTTTAAGTTTCCTGATTTTAACACATCTCCTGCGTTTGACCAAGATGCTATACCATTTAGAAAGAATAATATATTCCCTATTGGTTTCCATATAGATACTGAAGTTATCAGAGCTTTCTTAGATATTGCAGTAAGTAATAACTACATTACTCAAGAATTTAGAGATTCTATAACTCATTATGAATACTTTAGAGGTGACACTAGGTTTGACCGTTCTATTATAGCAAAAGGACTTCTTTACGATATGATTGAGGCTCCTCAACAGACTATAGGTAACGATAGGTCTCAATTCTTCAGTAACTTCCCTTATAATGATTTATCTGACAATCAACTTATCTACACAGATGCAGATAGGAGGGACTATATCCCGCATCCTTTTAAGACAGGAGGACAAGGTGCTGATTCATTGTCTAATAATAGATTTAGTTTCCATTCCCCTGATACACATTTTGATAAACCTATCCTACCGTTTGAGATGTATATTGAATCTCATTTTAGAGGAAACAGTAGAGGAGGATTCGTAGAAGTCGAAAATCACCCTGTGTTTACTATCTTATCTCCTAGAGCACATAGGTTGGCTAAGATACTAGCAGGCGTAGAGGTAGCTTTAGATGTGGCTCTAAATATAGGTACAGCATTTATAGGTGCAGGTCAAACGTTTGGAGGGTTTATTCCTGCAGGCTCGGTGTTAGGGAGTATAGGTTTAGCAATAGTCACTGGGGCTTACATTGTAGAACAATTCCAACAAGCAACGAGATTCAGAATAGAATGGGAAGAAATCTTCTACAATAGAGGTAAAAGATATAACTTTGCCTATTATTATTCTTCAGTGGGGTACTACAATCAATTCCAAAGAGATGATAGTAACACTGATGGATTGTATGGATTAGAAGGTAATAAACTCAGAGGCCTTAAAGAAAGACTTTACCTGAAGAGTGGAACATATACTGTTGACGAAGTATTTGATAGTCAGAATATATCTATTAACAACTTCAATAGAGAGTCCTCTGTTTATTTAAGTTTAGGTTCTGAACTTCAACAACCTGAGACAGCAGGTGTAGTTTCTGATGAAGTTAACTACAGTTTTAACTTAACACCTCCTTCATTCCAAAGATTTGCAGACCAAAGTAGATTTAAGACAAGTGATGAGTTCCCAACTCATCTTGGCAACAAGACTAGTGAGCTTGAAAAGCCTATCGCTTCTCCATATGTATCTTTAAAATTATTTTTACCAAATCAATATGGAGACATAAACAATATTAAATTTATATATACAGGTTCTTGCGGTAAACTATCTGCCGATAATGAATGTGATATTGTTTACGGTGGAGATACATTCCTAAATAGATTCTATCTAAAAAGAAAGTATTCTTTCTTTGTTGCTCCTATGATTGATGGTAATAACTCATTGTCTGATTTATTACCTTTTGATTATCGAGAAGTTAGAAATATAGGTTATCCTAAGTATTTCCTTAGCTATAGAATGAGTGAGGAGGACCAAACGAGTCCTTTTGGTAATGTACCAAATATGATATCGGAGTACGAGTTTGATAATTTTTCATCGAAAAATAAATATATTGTACCACCTTCTAAATTTTATTTGTATTATTACGGTATACCAGGGTTTATGGTAGAATCTAATAGAAATCTAGACTTCCGTTATGGAGAAAATGAGGAAAACAAAGGGTTCTACCCTGCTCAGGCTGATTTTTATCGGTGGACTCAAGAGTCTAATGTAACCATTAGAGAAGATAACTACTATTTCTATGCAAATGTATACTCCAATGAGAATGCACAGTATGGTGGGTACCAATTACCTGTCAACTACGACCCAGAGGAGTACAAATGTAGATTTGATTTATATGATAGAACCATATACTCTCTACCTGATAATAGTGAGCAAGACTTCCTAGATAACTACAGAATCTTTTTAGCTAATAATTACAATGATTTTGGTAGTGCATATGGGCCTCTTATCGCATTACATAGTTTAGCTTCTAACAATATCTTAGGTTTATTTGAAAACGGTGCAGTAATATTTAATGCATACGATACCATAGAAGCTACTACAAATAATTACACTGTAGGAACTGGAGGTGTGTTCCAAAATAGACCAACAGAGCTTTCAAGAACTGAGCTAGGCTATGGAGGTACACAACATAGAGCATTTGTATCTTGTCAGGCAGGCTATTTTTGGGCAGATGCCAAGAGAGGTAGAGTCTATACGATTGCAGGGCAGAATATTGCGGATATATCCTCAAGTGGAATGACTAACTGGTTCAGAGAGAATCTTCCCTTTAGAATCAAACAACAGTTTGAAAACGCAGGGGTAGACGTACCAAATGATTTAATAGACAATGCATATGAAGGATTAGGCATATCAATGGTATGGGATGACAGATACTCAAGATTATTCGTCACCAAGCTAGATGCCAAAGTAAAATCAGGTATCACTATATACGATGGACCTAAAGAAACACTTCCATGTGTACCAGGAGGGTCTATCACAATTGACGTTAGATACGAAGATGATAAAGAAAAGTTAGATTTTTGGTATCTTTCTCCATCTCCGTTCTGCGAAGGACCAACTTTAGTACACCCAC
>Ga0208018_100359_pt1 | contig 12945 bp, 21 predicted proteins | sample 31_taG_FD_184105 | JGI IMG/M metagenome (GOLD analysis project Ga0208018, IMG submission 184105) | Marine viral communities from the Gulf of Mexico - 31_GoM_OMZ_CsCl metaG (SPAdes) (version 2) | ecosystem: Environmental > Aquatic > Marine > Oceanic | place: Gulf of Mexico | collected 2015-07-12 | reverse complement strand
AACGTCTATTCACCAAACGACAAAGCACCTGACTTTGTAAAGGGTTCAATCGTTGTGGACATCAAGAAGTTCAGCGAATGGGTGGCCTCAAACGCCAACTTTATCACAAAGGACAACAACGGCAATGATGTACTAAGGTTGCAATTGAAGGAAAGCAAGCAGGGTAAATTGTATGCAAGTGTTGATACTTACCAGCCCGATGGTGTTAAGGTAATAGCGCAAGCGGCAAGGGGAAAGGCTGCAACGCAATACGACCCTAATGAAGATTCTGACCTCCCATTTTGATAGTCAAGGTCAAACCATTATCAGTCAACCAATGCTTTCAAGGCAAGCGATTTAAAACCAAAGCATATCAGCAATACGAAAAAGAGGTACTGTTAAATCTTAAGCCGATGAACGTTGAAGGGGGCAAATTAAGCCTCTTTCTTCGTTTTGGGCTATCCTCAAAGAACGCTGACATTGACAACCCTGTGAAACCTTTTGTTGACTGCCTACAGAAGCGGTACGGGTTCAACGACCGTCAAATTTACAAGCTGGTAGTTGAGAAAGTTGACGTTGCAAAGGGCGAAGAGTTCATCGAATTTGAACTTAAACCGTTGATTTCATAAAAAAATTTTGCCCAAATGTTTTGAGTTATCAAAAGTGTTTATACATTTGATTCATCAAAACAAACAAACACTAAAACAACAAAGTCATGAAAATTACAGCAACAAAAAACAACGACAACTTCACAATGGTAACTTTCACTTGGAACGAAGATTTAACCGAATGTAATCACGTTGCATTAGGCGTTAACGATGAAGATTTTGATAGTCTTATTCAGAACAAAGTTCACCTAGGATGCGACCTTGAAGGATGGACGGTTACAATTAAGTAAACAAACAACGGGGCGAGGCATCCTACACCTCATAACTAAATCAATAACAGATGACAAAACTGCAAATCAATTACCCCAAGCTGGACGAGGTTATCGAAGAGGCCAATCGTAAAGGGTTGACCGCTTACAGAATCCACAAGCTTACAGGGTTATCAACACAAACAACATACGGTTATTTTTCAGGCGAACGCGTTTCGCTTGAAACAACTGACCGAATCATTGAAGCAATTAACAACTATCCTGAACCAAAAGAAGAAGAAAAAAATGAAAGCACTAACTGAAATTCAGAACGAATTAAAAGCACCGAAAAACCAATACAATTCATTCGGTAAATACAAATACCGAAGCTGTGAGGACATCTTAGAAGCTGTAAAGCCATTACTGAAAAAGCACAATTGCACGTTGGTAATTACTGATAAGGTAAAAGAGGTTGGTTCGATAGCGTATATTGAAGCGAAAGCGACAATACTAAACGATGAAGATGAGATACACGTAAAGGCACAAGCTGGCATTGACCCGAACCGCAAAGGGATGGACATAGCACAGTCATTCGGTAGTTCATCTTCTTACGCCCGTAAGTACGCTCTAAATGGTCTATTCCTTATTGATGACACAAAGGATGCAGACGCGACAAATGAACACGGTAAGGGGGCTAATTCAAAGCAAATAACACCGATTGTAAAATACGATGTACAGGAAGGTGACAAAGTATTCCTTGCAATACTCAAAGCGGTTGCAGAAGGCAAAGGAACGATTGAACAGGCGAAAGCTAAGTATTCAATTAGCTCCGAAGTTGAGCAAAATCTAAAGGAAAAGATTCAAGCATTAAAAGAAGTTTTGTGATTATAGATACGGCTATGAAGCGTTGCCGACTTAAATACGATTTAAATATCAACCGAAAATAAAATGAATAAAGAAAACAAAACTTAGTAAAATGACGGAACTAGAAATCAAGATATGGGAGATGGTGCATAAATGGTGTGATGGACAATACCATGAAATACCAGACCAAAACAGACGCTATCTAATGGACGAAATCAAAGCATTGGTTTTATCTAATGTTGTAGGGCGAAGCGAACAGTTAAGCGATTCTTTACAAGACCAAATTAAGAAAGGAGAACTTGACCCATATTCACCACATGCTAAATGGATTAAACCTTTTTGACCCATGAGCAAAGACCTATATGAACACCTCCGCGAGACTGAGATAATCGCGCAATTGACCGAAGAACAGTATCTACAGATACCTTCGGCACTTCGCGAAGAAATGACCATCAAACGCATTGACATGCCTAACTTTCGGCCATTGTACGAACAGGATTCTGAATGGAAAAAGAGACACGAAGCGGTTAAAAAGGCTTTGCAACATAGGTCGGAACGAGAAAATGAGATACGTGCAAACTTTAAAACAGAGAAATAATGGTGGTTATAAATGGAAATAAAAACAAAGAGAAACTACAATGACAGAATTAGAATTACAATCGGTTGAAATGCTTGTAAGCGAGTACAGGAAAAAGTTGATTGAGGACATTGAGCGAAGAAAACGAATCAGCTTAACAAGTAACTCCGCAGACAAATACGAATACTATCGAACGTGCATTGCCGATTACTTCGGCATGTCTAAAGAGAAAGCGTTCAACATTAATTCAAGAGAGGAGGCTGTAATGTTATGCAGACACATCTTAGCTTGGATTTGCAAGGTTGGCGAAACATCACTACCATACAACTTTCAGGCTTTGGCATATATGATTGGGTATAAGTCTCACTCAAGCGTTGTTCATTCGATAAACGAAATACAGGCGAGGCTTATGTTTACTCATAGCGACAGGGTTATCATAAAGAACATACTCGATGTGATGGGTTATGAATTAGCTAAAGAAGGGGACAGTTACACGAACAAGTTGAAAGCATGACACGTTACCAGCAACGAAGATGGGATAGGCGGAATACATTACGTTTTAAGAAATACGCTTTTCCCTTGTGGTTTACGATGAATCTCATTACATTGGGCATGATTTACGCGATGACATTATAACAACAAAACAACAGAGAAAATGATTTACAACGACCACTTTCAAAACTTCAAGCGTTACAACTTACATAAGGCACAACTAATCATAGCTGATGTTCCTTACAACTTAGGAAATAACGCATACGCTTCTAACCCTGCATGGTATGAAGGCGGAGACAATAAAAACGGAGAAAGCGAATTAGCTGGAAAGGAGTTCTTTGACACAGACAAAAATTTTAAGCCTGCTGAGTTCATGCACTTTTGCAGTCAGATGCTGAAAAAAGAACCAAAGGAAAAAGGGCAAGCACCTTGCATGGTTTTATTTTGCGCATTTGACCAGCAAATGTACTTTATAGAATTGGCAAAGCGATACGGTCTTAACAACTATATTAACCTTGTTTTCCGTAAGAACTTTTCAGCGCAAGTTTTAAAAGCAAACATGAAGGTTGTTGGAAACTGTGAATATGGTTTGATTTTTTACAGGGAAAAATTGCCAAAGTTTAACAACAAAGGAAAGATGGTTTTTAACTGTATGGATTGGGAACGTGACGACATTTCAAGTCCTTTGATTAGAAAGATACACCCTACGCAAAAGCCCGTTAAATTACTTGAGCGGTTAATAGAACTGTTCACTGATGAGGGGGAAGTAGTGATAGACCCTTGCGCTGGCTCAGGAAGCACCCTCATAGCGTGTGCAAACAAGAAAAGAAAGGGTTATGGCTTTGAGATAAAGAAAGACTTTTACAGGCAGGCTAAGGAGTGGGAGAATGAAGTTATTCAATCGCATAAAGACATTGAAGAGTTTGGGTTTTCAAAAACGTTGATTGAAAAAAATTCTCTCACACTCTTTTAACAAAATAATCGAAACAAGCAAATAATTTCTTATATTTGTTACGCACTACTGCCAATAGTGTATCTAAATAACAGGTAATGAATAACAAACATTCTATCGGAAGGAAGTAATCAGTTGAGAGGCTTGCCTTGTTGGCCTTTCCTGATTCTACGTGTGGCAACGTAGCCTTCCGAATCTTTGTACAAATGGACAATTTACAATGGTTCAAATTCAGCCCTGCCGATTGGATGATGGGGCGAATACAACGACAACCAGCGCAAGTTCAAGTTGATTTTCTACGTGTGTGCTGTCAGTATTGGAAAAACGAAGGCAACTACTCCATTGAAAATGCCAAACTTGAGGCAATGGATAGCTATGATGTGCTTGTTAAATACAAGATAATCAAGGAAAACAATGACAATATAGTGATTGACTTTCTTGATGAACAGCTTGACGGTATTGAAGAGAAAAGAAAGCAAGCAAGCGAGGCTGGCAAGCGTTCAGCAGAAGCAAGGAAACGTAGAACGGAATTGAACGACCGTTCAACGACCGTTAAACAAACGTTAAACGAACCTTCAACGAAATCCAACAGAGTAGAGAAGAGTAGAGTAGAGAAGAGTAGAGAAGAACAAGATAAAGACATACCGTCCTTTGATGTTTTTTTGGAGTATGCTGTAAGCAAAGAACCGAACATTGACCACAGCGATGTCAAACGCAAGTACAATCTTTGGGTTGAGAATGATTGGCGTGACGGTTACGATAAACCGATAAACCGATGGAAGGCGAAACTGATTAACACTTTGCCGCATCTGAAAAAAGTTAAACCTTTGGAGGCGTTGACATATGCAGAGGCTAAGAAACTGCCTGACAAAGAGGAGCGAATAGGGTACTGCAAGTTAAAAGGCATACCTGAAACTGATTACAGATACGGAAACATTGTTCACCAAAACGAAGTAGCATTTTGAAAAAGTTCATTGATTGGGAAACCATTGAAGTAAAGGGCAACAGAACGGGGTCAAAGAAAACGACCTGTCCAGCCTGTTCACACGAAAGGCGCAACAAAACAGACCCGTGTCTATCCGTTGACTTTGAAAAAGGTTTAGCGCATTGCTTTCATTGCGGTGCTGTATCGGTACGCAAAGAAGAAAGAAGCCAGCCTACATACACACCACCACCACAGGATTGGCAGAACTTCACGAACCTATCTGATAAGATGGTGAAATGGTGCGCTGAACGTGGAATACCGCAAAGGACGTTAATAGACTTTCGGATAACAGAAGAAAGCCAATGGTTGCCGCAAACTGGCAAAGAAGAAAACTGCATTGTGTTCAACTACTTCGAGGGTGACCAAGTGGTGAACAAGAAATACCGTGACGGACGTAAGAACTTTAGCCAATCTAAGGATGGAAAACGCATACTTTACAATGTCAACAACATCATTGGCGAAAAGGAAGTCTACATCGTTGAGGGGGAGTTCGATGTGCTGGCATTACATTCTCAGGGTATCACAAATTGTGTCAGCCTTGTCAACGGTGCTAATGACCATGATGACCAATGGATAAATTCAGAGAAGTATTTAAAGGACGTTGAACATTTTATCATAGCGGTTGATAACGACCCGAAGGGAATCGAAGTACGCGAGAAGATTGCACACCGTTTAGGTAAGTGGAAATGCAGCTTTATTGAATGGACTGAAAAGGATGCGAACGGTTCATTGCAGAACGGAACGCTTGACGAAGATTTAAAAAAAGCGGTTCGTTTTCCTGTTAGCGGTACGCATTCTGTTAAGGACTTAGAAGCTGGAATCTTCGACCTACACCGCAACGGGTTGCCGAAAACAATCAAGCCAAAACACCGAAGTTTTGACGGTATAAATAGCATATTTTCGGTCATGCTTGGTCACTTGGTTACAATTACGGGAATACCTTCACACGGTAAATCGAACTTCACGGAATGGTATGTACTTAATCTTGTACATGATTATGATTTGAAGGCGTCCTTTTTCAGTCCTGAGCATACACCGATGTCACTACACCAAACTACATTCATTCAGAAAGCGATAGGTCGGAACTTTTGGAAGGAAACAGACGGGTTGCCACGTATAACGGAAACGGACATTACACGGTACACGGATTGGGCGAATGAGAAACTATACATTACTTCGCCCGAACGTGGCGAGGTTGCAACATGGGATTGGTTGTTGGACAAATTCAAGGAACAGCTTTACAGCTACGGGGTAAACATATTTGTGATTGACGCTTTCAATAAGGTTCAAATGCCAAGCGGCAACAGGTTGGAAATGATAAACGACACGTTGACCAAGTTGACCAGCTTTGCACAGACGAACGATGTTCTGATTTTCCTTGTAGCGCATCCTACCAAGATGAAGAAAAAGGAGGGAACTGATGAATACATGATGCCGACACTTTACGATGTTTCGGGTAGTGCCGATTTCAGAAACCAAACGCATGATGGGTTCACGATCCACAGACACTACGGAAATGACCCTTACACGGAGTTCAGCAATATGAAAACCAAGTATCAGTTTCAGGGGAGCATAGGACAATCTGCAATCCTTGAATACGATTTACCCACGGGTAGGTATTACGAACGAGGACAAACACCACCGCGCTTTGATATGACAATACCGATGGAAGAACAGACATTGACAGCAATGCAACCAAACCAAAACTTTGACAATTATGAAACAGACGAGGAGGAGATTTCGCCCTTTTAAAATGCTTGAGATTGTGGACGAGTTGCACGATTTAGCGATTAAAGAACCGACCGAAGAGAACATTGCGTTGTATGAGAAAATCAACTATTTGTTTTTCGTGTACCTAAAAAGTTTTGATAATTCAAAATAGGTTTGTATGTTTGACGGACATTAACATTAACGACATGGAAAAGACAGTAACAAAAGAAGAAGTTGAACGGGTGCTTGATAAGTACTTGGTAGCGTTTGACGAGCCTGAGAAAATCTTAAACGAATTGTTTCCGCCTGAGTTTAAGGTTGGGGATTGGGTTGTCGGTTGGGGACATGACCACTCTATTTATGACCGACACAAAGTAGCTTGGCGTATTGGACAGGTAAATGGCGATAAAGTACATCCATCCAATAATCTATCAGGAGAAACACAAATTGAAAACATCCGCCACGCCACGCCTGAAGAGATTGCTGCTTCTGAATGGGAAGAGGGTAAGCCGTATAAGGTTCGTATTGGTGGTGATTGGATGGTTAGAATTTCGGCAGATAAAGTTGGAAGATTTTACAATAACGGATATTTTGAAGGATGCATATTTAAAAACGACAAATACGAAAAGCTATGAACTACAAACTGAAACACCTTAGCAAGTATTGCTGCAAGCCAGCGAACGAGTTAGAATTTGAAGCTTTGAAAATGGCGACTGAAATTGGAGGTCTAAAAGTTGATAAATACTTCAGCTTTCATGAGATTGGGAAATTTCCATTTGTGTCAATGGCAGATGACGAGGTTGGAATGTATAATCATGAGGATGAAGAAACAGAAATACCCGTCTTAGACTTCTGCAACAAGCTACGAATGACCGAAAAAGAAGCTGAGAAGTTGGAAGATGATAGGGTTGTTATTCTAATTTCTGGAAAAGCAAAGTTTGATTTCGTGGATGAGTATAAAACTATGAAAATTAAAGAAGGTTACATTGCAAAGACGAACGAAGACGGAACAGAGGTTACACTTCATAAGAGAGAATCATGCTAACAGGTAAGAATAAAGAACAGTTTGAGCATTACTTATCGGGAGTTTTTAAACCGAATCATTCATCATGGAGTAGGTTGTCAGACTTCTATGCTTTACCCCTATCAATGCAATTCGGAGTGGTGCAAGACTATGCTGATTCGATTGGGTATGACGTGTGTACTTTTTTTGATGAAACCTATGACGAGAATGATAATTCACAGTTTGAATGTTTTTGGTCAGCTTCAAAGAACGGCATGATAGGAAAAGATGGATATTGTAAAACCCGCGATGAAGCCCGTAAAGCAGCGATAAAAGCGTTTGATGAGATTGTGAATAGTGCAACATAACGCACTTTGAAAATCGCGATACGCAAAAAGTGAAACACAAAAAGTGAAACACCGCAAATTGAAAACGAACTTTTTTAATAGCTAAACAGACACAATGAAAGAGACATTACAGGTAGGTTACATTGCAGAAGAGTTTGAACGGATAGAAGGACGTAAAACGGCTGTTGATGCCAATCCTAAGAAGTTGGAACGGTTCTACTATCCAAAGAATCAGGGAGGCGGTTACAAGCACCATATATTCCATGAATCTTTCATATCTTTCGCGTTCTACATTCCCAATAAGTACGACACTATCGTGTTCAATTATAGCCCTACGATGTACGAATTGAGTTTGGCGAATAGTATACTGAATAAAGGGGGTGAGATTGTTTATTGACAACGGTCAAGTAAAAAAAAACGAAATATTAACACTAAAATTTAATTGAAATGACAAACGTAGAAAAACTTACGCGGTTAGGAATAATAGGCGATGTACGCAAAAGACTTGGTGCAGACGATGAAGATGATACAAGTGTGGATGAAAGTATTAACGAAATGGACAATACCGAACTTGTAGAACAATGGGCTGGTTGGCACTTAGGAGATGAAAGTTGGTGGACTACAATGAAGGCCTATTATGACAGATTAGAACGACTAAGCAAGTGATTGTATTTGTGTTGTCATCCAGCTAAACAATGTTCAATAGCGTTTAGGTACGGTTGTATACTGGTTCTTAGATTACTATTTTTCTATGTTTCTTGCGCGATGGCTAAAATTATTCTCATTGAAAATCAAGCACTTACGATAAAATATATGAAATAACTGATAATTTATTTGGTTTGCATATTAGTTATTACATATATTTGTAGTGTTCAAAAGAGAAACACTAACCAAAACAACAGAAATCATGAGCAAGAAGGTAAACATCAACGAAGCAAATCAAGAGCAGATTGAAAGAGCAGTATCTATTTCTCAACGTCTTGACCTTCCATTTGAAAAAGTACTTGAAATCGAAATGAAAAAAGACCTTAAACGAGGATGGAAACCAATGACCAATTCAGACATTAAAAAGATGAATCAAAGAGAAATGGTTGAAAGAAATGAGCTTCCAAAAGGATACAATCTTGCAGAGGTTCTTCTTACAAATGCAAAAAGAAATCTTCCATCATCAATGAGATAGGCCATGAACCGATACAGCAATAAGATAGAGATAAACGGGCAAGAGTTTACCCATAGCATTGATGCCAACAGCTATAAGGAAGCAGTTGAAATCAACCGAGAAAGAAAAAAAGAAGCCGCAAGAAAGGGGCGCAGGATATATGGGCGACTTACACTTGAATGTGATAATGTTTGCGCAGGTGTCCGAATAGTGTGAAACATGAGCAAATCAGTCAAGCAAATCAAAAAAGAGCTGGGCATTGGCAATAGAGATATTGCCGATGCTTTCGGTTACAAGAACGAACTCAGCTACAACTCCAGCGGAAAAGGGAAAGACCGATTAGAGAAAGGTTTGGAGTGGTTCTATTTGCTTATCAAAAGCCAAACGATATAGGGTGGAGAAGATTACCCTCGACCAAAACTTCACAATCAACTCTTGCCAAGACAGAATGGTGCAGCAAGGGATAGCCTCGTTAATTCGGGGCTTTTTTGTATCTTTGTATTATGCCAAAGTATAAAGGTTTCGACATAACTAGAAGTTCACGCAAGGGTAAGAAGTATAAAGCCTGTAAAAACGGCAAATGCGTACACTTTGGAGCTTCAGGTTATACGATTAGACCTAACACACCAAGAGGTGACAGTTATTGCGCTAGAAGCGCTGGAATTAAGTCAGAACCTAATTCTGCTAATTCATTCGCTCGTGCTTTGTGGTCATGCAGAGGTTCTAAATCTGTAAATAGTAAACCTTTCTTTGGTAAGATTAAATTGCCTTAAACTATTTTCTTAGTTTTGTAACTAAAGTTTTAGTTGATGAAAGAATTTCCTATTGCTTCGGTGAAATCAAACCCGAACAATCCAAGAGTTATCAGAGATGAAAAATTCAAGAAGCTGGTCAACTCCCTTAAAGAATTTCCTGAGATGTCTAAGGTAAGACCGATTGTGGTCAACAAAGACATGATTGTGTTGGGCGGTAATATGCGGCTAAAGGCAATGAAAGAAGCTGGATGGAAAGAGGTGCCAGTTGAGATAGTTGATTGGTCAGAAGAGAAACAACGAGAGTTCATCATCAAAGACAACGTAGGATTCGGGGAATGGGATTGGGATGAGTTGGCGAATACTTGGGATGCTGAAGAACTCAAAGACTGGGGCTTGGATGTTTGGCAACCCGAAGAGGATGTAGACTACTCAATACTCGATGAAGAGGATGTTGACGACCAGCTTCAAGATATGGCAGATGGCGTTAAGAAAGCTATTCAAATTGAGTTTGAGCCTGACCACTATGACGAGGCTTACGAGCTTGTTAAGTTTTGGCGCGACCAAGACGCCTACGTTGGTAAGATGATTCTTGACTTCTTGAAATCTGAAAAGAACAAGCTATGATTGAAACCAGCTCCGATATTGTTTACGTCGTAAAATCTCATCAAAGAGTTGATAGGTTCTATGACAAAACATATAAAGAAGTCATTTTAAAATATGGGTTTCCACTTGAACGTGTTTATGTTTTTGTAAGTACCGACAAAGACTTAGAACTATATAGGAAAAAATATAAACTTGTAAACATAATAAAAGCACCTATGGGTGTAGCGGCTGTTGATAATTATATTACACAATACTTTGACGAGGGGCAAAAAATAATATATATGAACGATGATGTAAGTGGAGTACAGGAGCTTCATCATGGCAAGTTACAGCCAATAGAAAAATCACGGTTTACAAATATCATAACAGCTATGTTTAGCAAAATGAAAGCCAACCGAATTACTTATGGCGGCTTTTATCCGGTACCGAATCCTATGTTCATGCCAGCCAAAAAAATGACTTACAACTTATGCCTCATAATGGATCCCTTGAGCTTAGTAATTAATAACAAGAAAATCAGAATAACAATATCAGATAAATCGGATTTTGAAAAAAGCATACAACATTTTGTGAGTCAAGGTGCATTGTTGAGATATAATCGTATTGCATTAAAAGTGGAATACTACGGTAAAATTGGAGGATTTCAAGGTAGGAACGCCAAAACAGAAGCGGAAACAGCGTTATTGATGCAAAAGAAATACCCTGAATACATTGCTGGCATCAATACCAAAAAGGGAGGCAAAACGTCATTAAGACTTAAACCCATAAAAGAAAAATACACAGTCGTATGAAACGCATAGACCTCAATCAGATACAACACGCTGTAAAGATTGGCGACCAATGCCCAGCGTTTGAGCCTAACGTAACAGAGGACTGCATATTCTACGCTGATGGTGAGCCGATTGGTTTCTTTATTCGACAGATGCCTGAGAAGATGTGCAAGTTGGCAGACCTTGCGGATAAGGAATTGAGAAGTAAGAATGTTCCAAAGCAAGGCGCACAAAGAATAACTGAACAAAAAAAGGCATTTGACGAAAAAAGAGAAACAAATTACGACATTAAACAATACTCAACTATAATTGGTAGTGTACCTAAAAATGAAGTATTTAAAAGACATTATTTTTCAAGGAGCAGCGTTCACCAAGTCAAGTCAGCGCAAACCTTTATAAAGGCGATGCTATTACTTGCAAAAGAAAGCGAGAAGCTAATAGCTGAGATAATGCCCGACCAATACCAAAGGCAAAAAGAACTGTTTAATCAGGTGTCTGACGAATGGAAGTTCGGCAGCTTGTTCACTTCATCAATCAGCAACTACAACATCAGCGCACCGTTTCACAGAGACACGGGAAACATCAAGAACACGGTTAACGTCATAATCACCAAACGCAGAAATAGCAAAGGCGGAAACCTTCACGTGCCTGACTACAACGCGACCATTGACCAATGCGATAACTCTATTTTAGTTTACCCAGCTTGGAGGAACGTACACGGGGTAACACCGATAGAACCTACGTTTGAAGGTGGTTACAGAAACAGTTTGGTGTTTTATCCGTTAAAGGCTTTTGTAAATAATAAACAACACGATGCAACAGCGTAAAAAGGCAATGATTGACGCGCTTGAAAAAGCGTTGGGGGTGGTTACGGTAGCCTGTAAGCAAGTTGGAATTGACAGGACTACGCATTATCGGTGGTTGAAAGAAGATGAAGAGTACAAAGAAGCCGTTGAAGAGATTTCAGACGTTGCCTTAGACTTTGCCGAAAGCCAATTACACAGGCAAATCAAAGACGGTAACGTAGCTGCAACCATTTTCTTTTTAAAGACACAAGGAAAGCGAAGGGGTTACGTTGAGAAGCAACAGTTAGAACATTCAACAGACGAACCGTTTATATTGAAACTAAATGGAACTAAGCCCGAAACAGACGAAAGCGTTTGAAACAGCTACATCGGGTAAATATGATATAGTTCTTTTTGGTGGAGCAATCAGGGGCGGTAAAACATATTGGCTACTAACCACGTTCTGTTACTTAGCTTCAACATATCCTAAGTCACGCTGGGTCATTGTACGTGAATCACTTCCAACGCTTAAGAGAACAACCTTAGTATCATTTGCGGCGTTACTTTCCGAAGGCTTAGACAGATACGTTCAGGACTTCAATAGAGACACGTACACGGTAACGTTTCGCAATCAGTCGCAGATTATCTTCATGGCCGAATCCTTTGACGCGGACAAAGAATTGAACCGTTTCAGAGGTCTTGAAATCAACGGTGCAGGTGCAGAGGAAATCAACGAACTGCAAGAGGCTACCTTTTACAAACTTATTGAGCGTTCGGGAACATGGCTAAAGGCTGGAGACGTTCCTGCTGTTATCCTTGCGACCTGTAACCCAACACACAATTGGGTAAAAGCAAAGTTCTATGATAGATGGGTAGACGGTTCGTTGCCTGAAAGATGGGCGTACATTCAAGCCAAGATAACCGATAACCCGTTCATTCCTGAAAGCTATCTGCAAAGCCTCAAAGCTAATATGATGCCAACTGATTACCAAAGGTTCGTAGAAGGCGATTGGGAGGCCATAGAGGTAAAGAATCAGTTTGCGTACAACTTCAAAGACCACCATATCAAACCGTGCTATCATTTACCAGAACGTGAATTGATTATTTC
>Ga0208018_100358_pt1 | contig 12951 bp, 8 predicted proteins | sample 31_taG_FD_184105 | JGI IMG/M metagenome (GOLD analysis project Ga0208018, IMG submission 184105) | Marine viral communities from the Gulf of Mexico - 31_GoM_OMZ_CsCl metaG (SPAdes) (version 2) | ecosystem: Environmental > Aquatic > Marine > Oceanic | place: Gulf of Mexico | collected 2015-07-12 | reverse complement strand
GGTCAAGCTGAGTTAGCTTCTCTTGGCCGTAACCAAGCTATCCTTGCTGAATCACTCCTTAGTGCTAGGGCTGATACACAAGCAGCTATACGTAAGATTGCTACTGATAAGTTTGGTGCTGACCTTGCTGCTAATGCTTCACGTATGCTGAAGCCTGAACGTCTACCCACACCACCTAAGCCTCTCCGTACACCTCGCACTGAATTCCTTAAGCCTCGTAAGCCAACTAAGTATGACTTCGGTCCTAAGCCAATTAAAGGTGCTACGGTATCTTCTACTGGTTCTTGGATGGAATCTATTGGCACCGTACTTGGTGCAGCTGCTGGTGGTATTGGAGCACAATGGTAACACATAACATAACTAAAAATGGATCAAGTCAATTACAGAGGGTACGCCCGTAGTGTAGGTTTCGATCCTGTTAGAGCTCCGTCGGAAGGGTTGCGTCAAATGGCAGCCCGTGACGAACGTATCATACGTGGTATGGATAAGAACCGTCAGGAGATCAAACAGGTAAGAGACCAATATGGTTCAGCTTTAGAGCGTAAGCTTGATAGAGAGCAACAGGACCGTGATCAAAATTATCGTTGGAAACAACAGCTAAGAGAGACTAGGTTCAAGGCTCAAGAGGCTAACGCTAAGATTCAAATTCAAAACGAACTAGTACGTGGTAAGAATGCTGTATCTACATTAGAAGGTCTCTCTAAGTTTAGTACCACGATTGCTGAAACTGTAACTGAAATCAAGAAGCGTCAGGATGAACAAGCCACTCTTGATGGTTACATGGAAGTTATGGAGAATGGTGGCATCTCCCCACAGCAGCAAGCCAACATAGATAACACTAGAGCCCTACTTAATCAAGCTGGTGAAACTAGTGATAAAATTGCTGAAGGTTTACAGCAACGTGGTGTAGATCCTAATGTAGTTACTAAACTACTAACAGGTAATAAAGCTAGGGATGTGGGTCGTGTTAGGGCTCATATGGAGCTTATTACTGCCGACTTTCCAGCATATATCCAAGAGCAATATGAGCAACAGGGTCTACATACAGCTGCTGAAAGAGCTGCTGCCACCCCTGCACTACTGGAAGCATACCTAAAGCAGAATCAAGTCTTTGGGCTTAGGTACGACTTCATGGGTGAGTACCTCGTTAAAATGAGAGGTGCTATCAACTCACAAGTTGAATCTGCACGTAGGTCTGATGTAGCTAACAAATCCTCTATGATGAGGGATGATGCTACCAGTGAACTTATCCGTACAAAGAGTGGTGAGTCACTGACTGCAGCATTTAACATTATGTCCCGTACCTACGATTCTGATGGTAGGACACCTATGGGTAGGGCTGCTGCTAAGAATGAGATCTATAAACTTCTTAGTGACACCACCCTATTCTCTAACGCTGATGTAGATCGTATCCTTAGTGAAGCACAGACTGACCAAGGAAGTTGGAAAGATAGGTTCCCTCGTGATTATGACAACCTTATCTCCCAACGTCAAGCTGATACAGAACGTGAGTATCAAGCTAAGGATACTGAAGAGCGTCGTGCTGGCAAGGAAGCAGAGAAGCAACTCCTGCAATGGGTAAAGGATGAGTGGGATGGTAGTGAAGATACCCTTCAATCTATCATTCAAAAAGCTAAGGAAGAGGGTATCCCAACCGAACGTCTTCAGAGCTACCTTGCTACTACTAATGAGCAACAGAATGAAGATCATTGGAATAATACATTCAAGGAAGCTTATGAAGATGGTACACTAGATACAGAGATGGTAGATGCTCCTGGTATTCCATTTGAAGTACGTCGTAAGTGGAAACCATTTGCCAAGGAGCTATCTGATATTCGTAATAACTCTGGTATTACTATAAAGGAGGTTGAGGAGGAATTCAAGGGAGCACTTAAGTTTAACTTGATTGGTGATAGTACTGATCGTACACCACACGTAAGCCATATCCAAGCTACCAGCTTCGCTCTTAAAGAATACCAAAGGCGTCTTAAGTCATATTCTAAGAACGGTACTATGTCCCCTCCTGAGGCTGCTCAGAAGGCACGGATTGATGTGCTGAATATGATCAATAATAAGACTGGTCCCTTTACTCTAACCCCTTCCTCTGAAGCTACCGGCACCCAAGCATTCTACAATAAGTTCACTCCTGGTACCCACTCTGGAGCTCCTACTGGTCTAAGGGCTATCAATGCCGAAGCAGCTGCTGTTGAATTCGGTAAAGATCCTAGTGTGATGAATAAGGCTAACCTTGTTAGCACTGGTGTCATTGCTAGGATTGCTCAACAGTTAGAAGCAGGTAGATCGGTACCAATCCCTCCAATCTTCCACGAGTACGCTAAAGCTAGCAAAGGTCGATATACTGCTGAGGATATTGTTAATGCTCAGCTTAAGAAGCACGGCTTTACTCAACAGATCAAACCGGGTGCTGTACAAACAGTTAAGCAGTCGATTAATGATCCCCGACTTCAGCGTATCTTTGAGAACAATCGTCTAACACAAGATAACCTCAACACTGCTATCATTGGTAGTGGTAATGCTCCTGCTACTGTACGTGTTGGTACAGCTGGCTTCCAAGATGTTATTGCACTTGGTCAAGCTTCTGGATTCCGATTCCCCCAAGTAATGGCTGGCATGTGGGCACTTGAAAGTGGATGGGGTAAGTACCACTCTGGTAAGAATAATGTATTTAACATTAAAGATTACAGTGGTGGTGGTACGTTAAAAAATGGTAGTCGTTGGCGTGACTATGGTTCTGTATTGGAATCAGCTCAGGACTTTGTTGAACTGATGAAAGATAAGCGTTACGCACCTGGCCTAGCAAAAGCACGTACACCACGGGAAGCAGTAACTGCTATTGCAGCTGCTGGCTATGCTGGTGGTGAGTCTACCTATGTAGATAAAGTTATTCGTGTTATGAAGGGGCAAGGTGTTAATGTCGATCAACCTTTCTCTGCCTCTAGTTCTCCTACTCGTAACCAAGGTCATATGACACCTACACTTGCATACATCACTGGTGATATTGGACCTACATCTACTGGTGAACACTTGGATGTAAAACAAGTTGGTGGTGGTCGTTTTGCTGAGAATGCTTTGGACAACTTTGTAGAGATTGCAGATCCTGAGTTTGGGCGTATCTCTCTGGGTGCTCTCAAACAGAAACTCCCTGGTAGAGGTGATAGTTTTGATCAGCACGTAGCCCGTGGTTCCCATGGTATCGACTATCCCACGGCTAAGGGAAGTAAACTATTTATTAAGAACGGAGCACGAGTTGTCTCTAAGACAGCAACTGTTCATGGTGACAAAGTTGTTATTCAATTGCCTGATGGCAGGCGTTTCAGTTTCTTACATGGTAAAGCTACATGACACAAACACCCTTTTACACTGATGAAGAGCTGGAAGCCTATGAGCAACAGGTAACACCAGCCGAAGCTAGTACTCAAACTCCTGAGACTGTATTCCGTGAGAAAACACCTGAGGAGAATAAAGCTGCTGGTAATGTCCAACCTGTTAAAGGTCCAGAAGCACAAGCTACTGCACAGCCTAAACCTCAAGATCCTACTAAGTATAAACAGGGTTCTGGGTTTATCTACGGTAGTGGTGATCCTAATGCTACTCTTGGTGAAGATGTAGGTGCCTATGCTACTCGTACCATTGAGCGTATGGGTGCTCTTGGTATGGGTCTTATTGACTTTGGTATGGATGGCATTGGTCGCATCAAAGGTGCTCAAGGTATTGATGATGCTTGGGATAAATATACCAAGTTCAGTAACCCTGCTATTCAAAAGGTAAGGGAAGCTGCTTCTATTGTCCTTCCTTCCATCATTGCAGGTCAAGGTAGCTTAGGTCTTGCTAGGAAAATCACTAGCTCTGGTGGTCTTGCACGGGGTCTTGCTACACTCGGCCTTACCACTACAGCTGATGTTGGCATTAACATGCTTAGTGACCAAGCTGAACGTGATGAGACGCTGACTACCTTTATTCATAAGGCAGCTCCTTGGATTCCTGTTGTTCCTGGTCTCATTAACAGAGATGGTGAATCACCAGAAGTACGTCGTCAACGTAACATCTATGAATCAGGTGCGTTGAGTGTTGCGGGTGACCTCCTTGGTTACGCGATTGATGCTGCTAAAGCTGGTAAGCGCGGTATCATGCATTGGTTTGAACCTAATGATGCTACTGCTAAAGCGTATAAAGCTGAGGAGATTACCAACAATGCTGACCCTGCAACAGCTGTACGTCTTTCTGAGATTGATGGTGAGAAGGAAACTCTTCAACAACAAGCTGCTCAACTAGGTCAGCAAGCATTGGTTGATCCCATTAATGGTCCTACTTTGACCATTCAAATGGATGAGGCTATGAGGGCCGCTAAGGCGCTTGAAAATGAGAGTGTAGAGCTTACTGCGGAGTACGCCTCTAAGGGCTATTCTAGGCTCACAGAGGACCCCCTGGAGAGCTATGTGGAACGTATGCAGACCAGCCGTGATGTTCAGATTGATGAGATCGGTAAGGGTCGTTACTTTGATGCACCTGAAGGTGAAGCTGATGCGTTCATCACGCGTAACATGTTCCCTGAAGGTTCTACTGCTACGTTAAGTCAGTCTCCTGGTAGTGTAGCACGTAACATGGCTGATACTACTCACATCAAAGAGGTATCTTATGGTAGTGGTAGTCCTGCTCCCATTATGTCTGAGCGTGCTTATTACGACATTGCTAAAGGTAATACTACCACTCGTGATATCATCCTAGATATTGCTGAGAATGCTCGTAAGGCTGGTAACTTTGATGCGATTGTAGATGGCTTCCGCTACACCAAACAGCACATGTCTGAAGGTGCTTGGAAGATCTACCGTGATATCGTTACTCCCGATACAAGCCTTGAAGACATTAAACGTGTCTTTATGGATAATCGAAGTGTTCAGGGTATGCTTGACGGTCGTAGAATCTCCTACGTTAACGAAGCACAAGCTGAGGCTATTGCTCTTGCTCTTCGTGATCTTACTGATAAATACATTGGTCGGTTGTCTGCTGAGACCTCTGCTCGTGCTATGGATACTGTAGCACGGGAAGCTACTGACTTTGCAGAAGGCTATAAGGCATTCCCAGAGACTGCTGATTATGACCGTGTTACAGAAGCTCTTGCTGATCGCATGGGTTTCTTGATGACTGAATTTGGCCTTAATAAGTTCATTGCTGGTTGGTCCCTTAAGAACCATGATCGGTGGCAGAAGATGGTGCAAAAGGCACCTGATCCTGCAGCTGCTCTTAAGGGTTACTCTAAGGAGTTGGATGAAGCTTTGGCTATGATGAAGACTCGTGGTGACCAGTATCGCAACATGATTGTGACTACAGCACGGGAACATCCTGAAGCTATGCAAGCTTTGATGAATGCCTTCTCCCTCACTAAGGGTGATGTGGATACTTACGACAAACTGATGAAGTACACTGCACAACAAGTAAGCCCAATGGGTGTCTTGTTTAGTGGTGGTGAAGGTATGAATGCCTTTGCTCAAGGTACCTGGAGTGTTGTTTACAATAACATCCTATCTGGTATCTCAGCTGTTCGTGCTATTGGTAACAACATCAACATGCTAGCTCTTAAACCAATTACCGCTTATATCGGTACTGGTATGGGTTACATGATGGGTACTCACTCTAAAAAGGACTTTGCACGTCTTGGTTATATCCACGCTAATACTTGGGAGGTTACCCGTAAGTCTCTTGGGGCTATGTGGGATACTTACCAAAAGGCATGGAATAACGGTAAGTGGGGTAATGATGCTACTTGGGATCCTAAACTACTTGCTCGTGATGATCTGATGGACCCTAATCCTACGGTGTGGGATACATTGGGTGAAATGGAAGCTGTGTGGGAACAGAATGGTGATATTGGTAAGTTGTATCAATATCGTGTTGCTCGGTTCCTCCATGATCTTGGTAACTGGCGTTGGGCTAAGTACGGGACTAACGGCCTTGTATCTGCTGATGCTTATGTTACTACTACCTTGGCTCACCAAACAGCACGTCTCCATGGTTTTGAAGAGGTGTGGGACATTGGCTTCAAGGGTGAGGATATGTCTAAACTCCTTGAAACATCCACTAAGCTTGCTTATGATGAGATGTTTGATGCTACAGGTATGTTGACTGATCAAGCTGCTAGGTATGCTGGTGGTGAGATTGCAATGAACCTGGAGGATGCAACAGCTAACTGGATTACGATGGGTGTAAACAAGGTACCTGCTGCTAAGCCTTTGTTTATGTTCCCTAAGACTGGTATGAATGCCGCTAAGGTGATGGCTTCTTATACCCCATTGGCTATGATCCCTGGGTCTTCTAGGTACTCTAAGATCCTGATGGCAGGTAATGACATTGAGAAGATTACCAAGGCATTGAAGGAGCATGGTATTGACTTTGCTACTCAACCTAATGCTATGGCGATCTATAAAGGTCTTCAAGCTGAATACATGGGTCGTGTTGCCTTTGGTACTGGTTTGGCAGTCAGTCTTTATGGTTATGCCCTTGGTGGTAATGTTCGTGGTAATGGTCCTCAGAACCCAGCAGAACGTCAGAAGCTACGTGATAACTTTAACTGGCAACCTAAGACAATTAAGATCGGTGGTAAGTGGGTTAGCTATGCTGGTCTACCTCCATTTGATCCGGTCCTTACGATGCTTGGTGATCTAGCTTATTACCAGCGAGATATTGGGTCTACTGTTACTGAGGATTGGATTGGTAAACTTGGTTACACCTTCTCTATGACCTTTGCTAATCAAACTTGGTTGGCTGGTCTTGAGCCTCTTGTTGCTATCATGAACCAAGAGACAGGGGCAGCTGAACGGATGCTTGCTAATCAAGTACGTTCCTTTATCCCTCAATCTGGTACGCTTGGTGTTGCAGCAAAGGCTATTGATAACTCCCAAAAGGATATCTATAAAGACTTTATTGGGTACATCAAGAACCGACTTCCTGGCATTAACACAACCCTACCTCAACAGATTGATATCTACACTGGTAAAGCCATTAATGATATTGATAACCCAATCCTACGTGGTCTTAATGCAGTGTCACCTGTTCAATTCAGTGATGATGCTGAACCGTGGAGACAGTGGCTTGTTGATACAGGTTGGGATGGTGTACAACGGATTCGTAAAGACTCTTCTGGCAACCATGAATACACACCTGCTGAACGTGAAGTACTATATAAGTACATAGGTGAACAGCAGATCTGGAAAGAGTTTGATAAACTAAGGAAGAATAAAAAGTACAATGATCAGTTAGATCGTGTACGGGCTATGCGTGTTGAAGGTGTGGATTCTGATAAGGTGGATGTAGCTCAACTTGAGGTATATTCAGTCCTTGATGATATCATGCTTAAGGCACAGAAGGCAGCTGAAAAACGGCTGCAAAATGATAACCCGGATATGTGGGAAGCCATCAACCTCAGTATTCGTAATAAGAACCTACTACAGCAAGGTCGTGTAGATGATGCACGACGTGCTGCTGATCGTAGGGAGCAGATTCAACAATTAACTGAAATGTACCGATAAGGTAACACAAAGCAATGGCTGTAACACAAAACACATACACAGGGGACGGGTCAACCGTCCTTTTTTCTTTTACCTTCCCATATCTTGAGACTACCGATATCAAGGTTTCCTTGAACGGTACAGTTACAACTGCATATACCCTTGCCAACGCTACTACTATTCAATTCAATACAGCACCTGCTAATGGAGCTGCTATTCGGATTTATCGGGTAACTGATGATGCAGCCTTGTCTGCTCAATTCTACCCTGGCTCTGCTATCCGCTCACAGGACCTGAACGATAACTTCACGCAGAACCTGTACGTTACTCAAGAGTCGAATCGAGACGCTACAGCAGCTATTGCAACGGCTGACGCTGCTACTGCAACGGCTAACACCGCTCTCAGTAACTCTACTGCTGCTGTAAGCACAGCCAACACTGCTGCTGCTGATGCAGCTAGTGCTGTGTCTACAGCCAACACCGCTAGCTCTAATGCAAGTGCTGCTGTAGCTACTGCTAATACCGCCTCTAGTGACGCCTCTGCTGCTGTGTCAACAGCCAACAGTGCTGCTGCTGATGCTGCTACTGCTGTTAGTACGGCTAACGCTACACAGGCTGCCCAGGCTGCCCTTGAAGCCAATGTGTATGACGCTACTGAGCTTGATGGCGGTCAACTAGACACCCGTTATTACACCGAGACTGAACTTGACGCTGGTCAACTCGATAACCGTTACTACACGGAGACTGAAGCTGACGCTAGGTTCTGGAATGTCAACACTGAAGCTCTAGATAGTGCTGATACCTGGACTCCAACTGACGGTACAGTTGCAACTACTGCTGCTATTGAAGCTCGTATCATCACTCTTGTGGATGATGTTGGTGGATTTGTTCCGGTTGCTTCGTACACGAGTTTCCCAACAATTAACCCAGATCCTAATGATGATGCTGGGACTGTTGTCTCCATCCAAAACGTAAGTGGTCTGACCCACTCTGCAGGTACTAGCACCAATGCCACAACAACTGGTGCTGTAGCTGTAACTATCACTGGCATTCCGGGTGGTCTTCCTTCTCCGGTTCCTGATGATTATGGAATGCTGGTGGTTACTACTGGCACTCTTAACTCCTATACCTTCCACCGCCTTGTTGCTCCGGCAAGTGATGTGGTTGATGTAGCAAATAATGCTACCAATATCACTACTGTCGCTGGGCAGATCAGCCCGACCAATAACGTAGGTACGGTTGCTGGTATCGCAAGTAATGTCACCACTGTTGCCACTAACAACGCCAATGTAACTACGGTTGCAGGTAATATTGCTAACGTTAACACCGTTGCTGGTATTAGCTCCAACGTAACCACAGTTGCTGGCATTAGTGCCAATGTAACCACAGTTGCTGGCAATACCGCAAACATCAATGCAGTGGCTGCTGATGCAACTGACATTGGTACGGTTGCTGGAAGCATTGCAAACGTCAACGCTGTTGGCACTGATATTGCTTCTGTTAACACTGCTGCTGCAAATCTTGCTGCGATCATTGCTGCTCCTACTGAAGCGGCTAATGCTGCTGCCTCTGCGAGTGCTGCTGCTACTTCAGAGACAAATGCGGCAGCCTCAGCAACTAATGCAGCCACCTCCGCCAGTGCTGCTGCAACGTCTGAGTCCAATGCAGCCACCAGTGCAGGTAATGCTGCTACATCAGAAACCAACGCACTAGCATCTGCTACGGCTGCTGCTAGTTCGGCAGCGGCAGCACTTGTCAGTGAAACAAATGCTGATAACTCTGCAGATCTAGCCCTTCAGTATCGTGATGATACTGCAGGTCTTCTTGCTCAAGCTGATTCTGACGCTTATAACGTCAATACGAATCAATCTTGGGGAGATATTATTTCAGGTGCAGCACACTTCGCTAATGAAGTTCTGGCTGACATTCTTTTGACAATGAGCAAAGGCACTAACACTTACGATTACGGAACTCTCTAATGGCAACTCAAGTACAATGGCGTGGTGGCTCAACTGCTGAGCACTCCACATTTACTGGTGCAGCACGTGAAGTCACGGTTGACACCCAAAAGAAAACTCTTGTCGTTCATGACGGCAGCACGGCTGGTGGTGAACCGCTTCTCCGGGAAGACCAAAATAACCTTCCCACCTCCGTTACTAATGGTATTAGTGTACCCTCCGCAAACACCGTAGCCCTGAGCACTAATGGCACTGGGCGGTTGTTTGTTGATGCGAGTGGGAATGTTGGGGTTGGTTCTCCTCCGGTCTTCCCTTTTCACGCTAAAGCTATTTCTGATGGAAGCGCACTTGCCGTAGCTTGTGTTGAAAACGCTGGTGTCCTTGCCTCTACTGAAAGCCGGCTGCAATTTGTGCAAGGTGGAAACAGCTTTCGGGGCGCCTATGTTGGAGGAATAAACGAATCCTCTTCTGGTCAGCCAACTTCTTTTGTTATCGGCACAAGCGCAGCATATTCAACTCCAACCGAACGCCTGCGCATCACCTCGGCAGGGCTCGTAGGCATAGGGACTTCTACGCCTAGCAAAAAATTAGAGATTGCCAATGGAGATGTAAGACTTTCGGACGGCTACACTATTTCCTGGGGTGACGACGCTTGGAGAATCTTTAGGAATGGAGCCCAACTGCGGTTTGATGCAAACGGCACTCAAGCGCTAACCATTGACTCCTCACAGCGCGTAGGGATTGGCACTACTGTGCCTGGCAGCTTTGATGCGGAAGCAAATCAACTAGTTATTGGAAGTGGTGCGGGAGATCAGGGCCTTACTATTTACACTGGCAGCGCAGTCGGTGACTATGGTTCTATTTTCTTTGCAGATGGAACCAGTGGAGGCGCCACCAAGAAAGGACAAATTCGTTATGAACACAATAACGAAGTCATGTCCTTCTGGACCAATGAGACTGAAAGATGCCGACTAGATCTAAATGGACGCCTTTTAGTTGGTACGACTTCTGATTATGCAGAAAATGTTCAAGCAGCATTTTACGGAGCAAGTAACGGCGGCATTGCATTGGCTTCTGGAACAAACGGTCTATCACGATTGATGTTTGCCGATGCTACTGCAGGTAATGCAGGCGCTTATGTTGGCTCAATTATTTATAACCACGCCGAAGACAGTCTCCGTTTTAATGTAAATGGTGGCACCGAGCGGATGAGAATCGACTCCTCAGGTAACGTCTTAATTGCCACTACAAGTAGTAGCTCAACCACCGATAGCGGCGTTGTCTTTGCAAACAATGGTTCTTCTGTTTGGAAGGCTGATGGAACCGGAAACTTAAATCAGCTTGATTTTTATCGTGGAACAAGTGGCTCTTATGCGCAAGTCGGAAAGATTGTAACCAATTCCACTGGGACTTCATTTACGAGCGTTTCTGACTACCGGCTGAAAGAAAACGCTGTTTTGATCACTGACGGCATCACCCGCCTGCAGCAACTGAAGCCAAGCCGCTTCAACTTCATCGTTGATTCTGACAAAACGGTTGACGGCTTCATCGCTCACGAAGTGCAGACCGTTGTTCCTGAAGCGATCACTGGCGAAAAAGATGCAGTCGATGATGAGGGCAATCCTCAATATCAAGGCATTGATCAATCCAAGCTGGTTCCTTTGCTGACGGCTGCACTTCAAGAAGCGGTAGCCAAGATCGAAAGTCTTGAGGCTCGCTTAACTGCGGCAGGCATCTAAGTCCCCTTCACTAATACGTTTCTGAGCCTACCAATCCCGGTGGGCTCATTTTTTATCACCTAAACACACTTTTTATCATGTCTACCACTTTTACTTGGAACATTGCCAATCTCGAACGTACCTTGGCTACCGGAGAAGTCACCACTGTTCATTATACCGTGACTGCCAAAGACGATACCTATAGTGCTGGAGCATATGGCTCTATTGGTCTCGATCCTGCTGATCCTGATGCAATGGTCCCTTTTGCTGACCTTGATGAATTTACTGTTGCTAGTTGGGTTGCCAATAAGTTTGGTCCCGAAAAGGTGCAAGAGATTCAAGATGCTCTGCAAAACCAACTTGATCTTCAACGCACTCCTGTGACTGGTACTGGAGTTCCCTGGAATACACAACCTACCGAATGAGGTAACTAATCATGCTTACTATCCTTGGCATCAAAGTGTCCTATGAGGCACTTGCATTCTTTGCTCTGTTTATTGGCTCCGAGATCATCGGTGCTTCTAAGCTGCGTGAAAACAGCATCGTACAAGTGCTGCTGCGTGGTGTTGAGGCTATCAAGCCCCACCGCACTGAAGACGACAAAATCCAATCAATTAAGGATACCTTTCAAAAATGAGTATCAAGCTCCTTGACGTTATCAAAAACTACAAGGGGCTACCTCATCAAAAGCAAGCCATTGAGGCCCTGGAGCGTCTTCTGGGGTCTTATGGCTTGTCTGATGATGCGGAGTGGGTAAAGATCTGGCGTCTTCCTACTCCGGTAGCTCCTCAACAATTTACTAATACCTGGGAAGGTATTGAAGCTGCTGCCAAGGCAGCCGGTGCAAAATTCCCGGAAGTAGTTGCAGCACAGTGGGCACTAGAGAGTGCATTTGGAACGGCTCTCAGTGGGAAGAATAACTACTTCGGCATCAAAGGAACTGGCACTGTTAAGACCACTTGGGAAGACTATGGCAACGGTCCTGTAACCATCAAAGCTTCCTTCAAAGACTTCGCTACACCATACGACTGTGTTGAACATCTCGTCACACAGTGGTACAAAGATTACAAAGGCTATAAAGGCGTCAACCGGGCCACCTCTCGTGAAGATTGTGCATACCTCCTCAAAAAGGAAGGTTATGCCACAGATCCAGTCTATGCACAGAAACTGATTCGGTTGATGGAGCAGCATGAGTAGCACTACTTACAACATCACACCTGGTAGATACGAAAAACAGCTGCCTGTATCAACTAAAGTTCATTTTAAAAGTTCAACTAACAGTACCAATGCTACTCTTGTAAAAGGTAGTGCTGGTACTGTTTTTAATATGATTATCCATAATACTGCAACAGCTGGAGCTGGTAATGCCTGTCATTTAAGGTTTTATAATCTTAACCGTCTTCCTGTTGTAGGTACTGATATACCAATGGTAGTTATTCAACTATCCGCTGGAGCTTCAAAAGAGGTTAACTTTACCAGTGGCATCACCTTCACTGATGGTATTGCTTATTCGATGACTGCTGATGATGGATTGCTAGACGCTACAGTGATTAATGCTGATGCGGTTCAACTTTACATCGGGTACATGTAATGTTTGAAGCAGGAGTAGCTGTAGCATTAGCAGCAATTACTGGGTTTGCCACCCTTACTAATCGACTTCATAAACGAATTGATGAAGTTTCTAGTAAAGTTACTGAAGTAGATCGTCGTGTAGACACCGCTGAACTAACAATGGCCAGGCATTACGTCTAC
>Ga0208018_100357_pt1 | contig 12970 bp, 12 predicted proteins | sample 31_taG_FD_184105 | JGI IMG/M metagenome (GOLD analysis project Ga0208018, IMG submission 184105) | Marine viral communities from the Gulf of Mexico - 31_GoM_OMZ_CsCl metaG (SPAdes) (version 2) | ecosystem: Environmental > Aquatic > Marine > Oceanic | place: Gulf of Mexico | collected 2015-07-12 | reverse complement strand
AAAACTTTGTTTGTTAATTTTAGGAGATTTCACCTCTTATGGAGCTCTCAAAGCTAGCTTTAAAGTTTTCATCGGATAATTTTTTGCTAAGCAAATACATTAATTTAGTTATTGCGGCTTCACTTGTCATGTCTCCTCCTGAAATAACCCCTATTTGTATAAGCTGTGTACTAGTTTCATATCGCCCCATGATAACGCTGCCTCTTGAGCATTGTGTTACATTGATAATATGTATCCCCTTATCTATGGCATGCTTTAGTAAATTGATGAACCAAGTTGCTGTTGTTGTATTTCCTGCTCCATAAGTCTCCATTACCACGCCTTCTAGGTTTGGAGTCAGTAAAATGGCACTAAGTATCTGTTCTGAAATTCCTGGAAACAACTTTATAATTGCAACATTAGTGTTCAAGTTTTTATGTGCTCGTAATAGCTTGTTTGTTTCAGGTCGCAATAAAAAATCTCGATTAATCTTTAAATGCACACCAGATTCGACCAAATCTGGATAATTTAATGAGGCAAAAGCCTCAAAATGTTCTGCATTAATTTTTGTGGTTCTGTTTCCTCTATATAATTTATATTCAAAGTATAGTGTTACCTCTTTAATAAGTGGTTCTGCTTTGTCTCTTAAAGATGCTATTTGGATTGAAGTAATTAAATTTTCTTTTGCGTCTGTGCGCAAATCACCTATTGGTAATTGAGAGCCTGTGAAAATTATTGGTTTATTTAAATTCTCTAGCATAAAGCTTAATGCTGACGCTGAGTAACTCATGGTGTCACTTCCATGTAACACTACAAAACCATCGCAAAGATGGTAATTAGACTCTATAATCTCGGCTATTTTAACCCAATAATCAGGGTTCATGTCTGACGAATCTATAGCCTGTTCAAATGAAACCGTTTTAATAGTACAGTCTAACAATTTTAGTTCTGGAATCTTTTCAAGTAGATTACTAAAATCGAAAGCTTTAAGAACTCCAGATTCAGGATCTTTAATCATCCCTATTGTTCCTCCTGTATAAATTAAAAGTATGTTAGGTCTATTCATAATTATATTTTAAATACATCTACTGAGTTCGCAGTTGTAATATTTGCAATTTCTTCAGGTGATTTATTATAAAGTTCTGATAATTTAGTTAGCACATTAATAATATAACTACTTTCATTACGCTTTCCTCTATAGGGTGCTGGTGATAAATAGGGTGAATCTGTTTCTAACACTATATGTTTCAAGTCTATTTGATTGATAAATTTATCTACGCCTCCGTTTTTAAATGTAACTACACCTCCAATTCCTAATTTCATATTATATGATATGGCTCTTTTTGCTTGCTCCAAAGTGCCTGTAAAGCAGTGAAAAATGCCAAATAAATCATCATCATTTACATCATCTAAAATATCAAAAATCTCATCAAAAGCCTCTCTACAATGAATAACTATAGGCAGTTTATGGGTTTTAGCCAATTGTATTTGTTGCCTGAACGCATCTTGTTGAATTTTTAAGGTTGACTTATCCCAATATAAATCGATACCTATTTCGCCAACTGCTACAAATTTTCTTTGTTTAAAAAGAGTTTCAACATGATGAAGTTCTTCTTTATAGTTGTCCTTTACTGAAGTAGGATGCAATCCCATCATTAAATGCACATTTTTTGGATATGCCTTTTCTATATCAAACATTGCTTTTGTGTATGAAGAGTCAATAGCTGGAATAAAAAACCGTTCAATATTTAAGTCTAATGCACGTTTTATCATTGCATCACGATCGTCATCAAAAGCTTCACTATAAAGATGTGTGTGAGTATCTGTAATAATCATGAAGCTAAAGTAAGCTTTGATTGTTATATTTGAAAAATAAACGAATAATATGTTACAGGATTTTTTATTGAAACAAGGTTACACAAAAATCAAACTACATCTTACTAAAACAAACCATTTTGAAATCATAGCCAAAATAAATGGCGTGAAAGGCTTATTTATTCTTGATACTGGTGCATCAAACTCATGCGTAGATTTTGACACTGCAACTTTATTTAAGTTGAAGGTTGAAGAATCAGATGTAAAAGCTGCTGGAGCAGGCGCAACAGATATGAAAACTCAAACTTCAGATAAAAATAAGTTTACCATTGGTAAATGGAAAAATCCAAAAACTGTCCTTGTCTTATTCAGCTTAACTCATGTTAACAAGGCTCTTACAGCTCATCATTCCAAACCTGTTCACGGAATCATTGGTGCTGATATATTAAAAAAAGGAAAAGCCATTATAGACTACGAAAAAAAATATTTATATCTTAAGCTCTAAATAGCGACTAACTAAACTTCCCTAAATGCAACCATCAATATTAATAGCTGATGATCATCCTCTTGTCCTAAAAGGACTTCAAGACTTTTTAGTTGAAAAAGGTTATAATGTTATAGCCTCAGAAACCGATGGGGAAAAAGCATACGATTCAATTATAAAAAATCATCCAGATATTGCTGTTTTAGATATTAGAATGCCATTAATGACAGGAATTGAAATTGCCAAGGCTTGCAAAGACAATAATATATTAACTAAAATTATTCTTATCACTTTTGAAAAAGACGAAACTTTATATAGACAAGCCAAATCATTAAATGTTTCAGGTTATATTTTAAAGGAGTTTGCTCTTGTTGAAATAGAAAATTGTATTAAGGCTGTAAATAATGATGGAACTTATTTTAGTGAGCAATTAACTGAACATCTATTACCTGAAGAAAAGCCAGAAATTTTAGAAACGCTGACTCCTACTGAAAAAAAGGTGCTTTATTTTATTGCACAGAATAAAACAGCCAAAGAAATTGGCGACTTGTTATTTATATCAAATAGAACTGTTGAAAAACACAAAAGTCATATTATCAGAAAAGTGAAATTAGAATCTAAGCATAGCAGCTTGTTCTTATTTGCTAAAGAATACGAAAGCTTTTTAACTGAGAAATAATGTAAAAATACGTAGAACTACGTATTGTTTGGTGTATCTATTTTCACGATATTTATAGTGCTATTAATCAATTCCTATTTTTAAAAATTTAGGGTGAAAACTTTGAGTTGAAAAATTCAAAGTTTTTTTATTTGAAATTAGAGTACAATAGGATACATGTAAAATGTATATCTATTAAAATGATATTTTAAATGCTATTTCTATAGCATTTAGTGAGGCCTTGTACGAAGTGAGCGCAGACACCTAGAACAAGGCTTTTCTATTTAAAAAATATTGAAATATACGTAGAACTACGTATTGTTTGGTATTACTTTAATCAAGATATTTACAGTGCTATTAATTAGTTCTTAGGGAGGATTAAGAAAGCCCTGGGTTATTATGATTCAGGGTTTTTCAATTTATGCACCAAATACCATTAAATAATAAACCCCAAATTTATTATGGAGAATAAAACCATAAAGGTAAAATAGTGATAGCTGGATTAGTCAATATTATTATTGTTATTATTTCTTTCAATATTTTAGTTAGTTTTTTATAAGAAAAAAGGGCAATCTTAAAATTAAGATTGCCCTTTTTAAATTTTATTTATTCTGAACTATAGCTCTAAAGCCTTTTTTGCATCATTATTCATTAATAATTCATTTGGATTCTCCAAGGCTTCTTTAACAGCTACTAGAAAGCCAACCGATTCTTTACCATCAATAATTCTATGGTCATAAGATAATGCAACATACATAATTGGTCTGATTTCTACCTTACCATTAACTGCTACAGGACGCTCAACAATATTGTGCATCCCTAAAATTCCACTTTGTGGTGGATTTATTATAGGAGTTGACAACATACTGCCAAAAACGCCACCATTAGATATAGTAAAGGTTCCGCCTGTCATTTCATCCACTGTTATTTGTCCATCACGAGCTCTAATTGCTAGTCGTTTAACTTCATTTTCAACACCTTTAAAGCTTAAGTTTTCAGCATTTCTAATTACTGGAACCATTAACCCTTTCGGTCCAGACACTGCAATACTGATATCACAAAAATCATAACTAACCATTTCTTTACCATCAATCATAGAATTAACAGCTGGATACAATTCTAAGGCTCTTACAACAGCCAAGGTGAAAAAACTCATAAAGCCTAAACTCACGCCATGTTTTTCCTTAAAAATTTCTTTGTACTCATTTCTCAAAGCGAAAATTGGAGACATATCAACCTCATTGAAAGTGGTTAACATTGCAGTTTCATTCTTAGCCATTACTAATCGCTCTGCTACTTTACGACGTAGCATTGATAATTTACTTCTGATCACTCCTCTTCCTTCCACATTAACTTCTTGTCCCATGGATGGAACCGCATTAACTGCATCTTCTTTAGTCACTCTGCCATCTCTTCCTGTACCTTCAACTTCGGAAGCATCAATGCCTTTTTCTGCTAAAATTTTATTGGCTGCAGGGCTGGGAGTTCCTGTGGCATAAGTTTGACTTGCTTGTTGAGCTTGATCTGTTGGTTTTGGAGCTTCTACAGTTTCAACTTTTTTTGCTGGTTCTGAACCTTCAGGCTTTTCAGCGCTGGTATCAATTAAACAAACCACTTGGCCAACTGCAACAGCATCTCCTTCTTCTGCTTTTAAAGTAATTGTTCCACTAGCTTCAGCTGGCAATTCTAAGGTAGCCTTATCACTATCAACCTCAGCTATAGCCTGGTCTTTCTCAACATAATCACCATCTTCAACCAACCAAGTTGCAATTTCAACCTCTGTAATAGATTCGCCTGGCGAAGGCACTTTCATTTCTAAAATCATGTGTGCTATAATTTTATATTTTGGATGTTATTTTTTTAATATTGATTATTCTTTGATTTGTCAAACACAAAATCAATAACTTGTTGATGTCTCTTTTTTGAACGAACTGAACTACCAGCTGCAGGAGCACCATATGGTCTTCGAGACGCTGCTCTAAAGGTTTTAGCTTCGTCTAAATGCATTAACATATGACTATAAGCTCCCATATTTCTTGGTTCTTCTTGTGCCCAAACGATGTCATCTGCGTTATTATACTTTGTTAATATGCCTCTCATCGCTTCAGCCGGTAACGGAAATAATTGCTCAACTCGAACCAATGCCACATCACTTCTATTAAGATTTTCTCTTTCTTCTAAAAGATCATAATAAAATTTACCTGTCACAAAAACCAGAGTTTTAATTTCATCTACTTTTGCTTCTGAGTCGTCAATCAAAACTTGAAAACTTCCATTGGCAAACTCATCAACAGTTGAAACCACTTTTGGATGTCTCAACAAACTTTTCGGAGTAAATACAATTAAAGGCTTTCTGTATTTCGCTTTCATCTGTTTACGCAACAAATGATACATATTTGCAGGTGTTGTACAATCTACTACAAACATATTGTCTTTTGCACATAACTGTAAATAACGCTCCATACGTCCTGATGAGTGTTCTGCTCCTTGACCTTCATAGCCATGTGGTAATAACATAACTAATCCATTTTGAAGTTTCCATTTATCTTCAGCAGCTGAGATATATTGGTCTAACATAATTTGAGCTCCATTACTAAAATCTCCAAATTGTGCTTCCCAAATAGTAAGTGTTTTTGGACTTGCCATGGCATATCCATAATCAAAACCGACTACTCCATATTCTGATAACAAGGAATTATAAATAAAGAACTTTCCTTGTTTGTCACTAATTTTGTTTAATAATATAATTTCTTCTTCACTGTCCTCAACTTTAACTACAGCGTGACGATGTGAAAATGTACCTCTTTCAACATCTTGCCCGGAGATTCGAACATCGTATCCTTCTTCAAGTAATGTTCCATAAGCAAGATGCTCTGCCATAGACCAATCTAACTTATCTTCATTAAACATATCTTTTCTAGACTCAACCAATCTGGAAATCTTGCGAATAAACTTTTTGTCTTTTGGTAAGCTAGAAATAACGTCAGTAATTTTAGATAAACCTTCTTTTGGGAAAGTCGTATCAATTGGTTTCATCATTTCAGATTCGGTAGCGTACTCGTAACCCTTCCACTCACCTTCCATGAATGGAGTAATTACTGTTTTTTCAATTTTACGAGAATCTTCAAGTTTTTCTTCTAATGAATCTTTATATTCTTTTTCAAGGTTTTCAACATACCTTTTATCAATTACCCCTTCATTAATTAGTTTTTGCGCATAAATATCCCTTGGGTTATCATGCTTTGCAATGGCTTTATACAATAATGGTTGGGTGAATTTAGGCTCATCTCCTTCATTATGTCCATACTTTCTGTAACCTAATAAATCTATAAAAACATCTCGTTTAAACCTCATTCTAAAATGTAATGCAAATAGGGCCGCATGAACCACTGCTTCTGCGTCATCAGCATTTACATGAAGCACTGGAGACAGGGTCACCTTAGCAACATCTGTGCAATAAGTGCTTGAACGAGCATCAAGATAGTTGGTGGTAAATCCTATTTGATTGTTGACAACAATATGAATAGTTCCGTTGGTTTTGTAACCATCTAATTGTGCCATTTGAACTACCTCATAAACTAGTCCTTGACCAGCAATTGCAGCATCTCCATGCACAATTATTGGCAATACTTGAGATGGGTTTTGATGATATTTATCGTCTTGTTTCGCCCTAACTATTCCTTCAACCACAGCTCCCACTGTTTCTAGGTGCGAAGGGTTTGGTGCTATATTAAGATTAATTTTTTTACCGCTGTCTGTAACTCTATCACTAGTCCAACCTAAATGATATTTAACATCACCATCAAAAACTTCTTGTTCATAATCTTTTCCATCAAACTCACTAAAAATGTCTTTAGCAGATTTTCCAAAAATATTAGTAAGTGTGCTTAGACGTCCACGATGCGCCATTCCCATTACAAACTCTTTAACATCGTATTCTGACGCTTTCTCGATTAAAGCGTCAAGGGCTGGAATTAATGACTCACCACCTTCTAATGAAAATCGTTTTTGACCAACATATTTTGTGTGCAAGAAATTCTCAAAAGATACAGCCTCATTTAGCTTTTTAAGAATATACTTTTTTTGATCTGATGAAAAAATTGTGTGATTGTCATTACTATTAAGCTTATCTTGAATCCATTTTATTTCGTCAGGCTGCCTAATGTACATGTACTCTACACCTATGGCATCACAATAAATGGCTTCAAGATGTCTAATTATTTCACGAAGTGTTTGTGCTCCAATTCCTAAAATTTCGCCAGCATTAAATTTCGTATCTAAGTCATTTTGAGAAAGTCCAAAATTTTCAATTTCAAGGCTTGGCTCGTATTTACGTCTTGCACGAACTGGGTTTGTTTTAGTAAATAAATGACCTCTACTTCTGTAGCCATCTATTAGTTTTATAACCTGAAATTCTTTTTGAACATGCTCTGGAATCTGTGTAGAAACGCCTTCGGCTATTTCACCATTTAAACCATAACTTTCACTTCCAAAATCATACCCTTGAAAAAAGGCTCTCCAACTAGGCTCAATGGAATCTGGGTTTTCTAAATATTGTTCGTATAAATCAGCAAAGTATGCTGTATGTGCCGCGTTTAAAAAGGAATATTTATCCATTATTTATTATGAGACGTTCTCGCTTCAACAAAATTTTTTCAAAAATACAACTTTTGTCAAAATTAGATGTTGTTTTAGTATATTTATATTCAACATGCTAAATATTTAATCTGATTATGAAAATTGCTTCAAAAAACTACCTTAAAATAGTCTTGATACTAGCTTTTTTTAGCTTTAATTTTTCAACGCTCAAGGCTCAAGAATCGCAAGATTCGTTTTGGAATAATGTGAGATTTGGTGGTGGATTAGGTTTGAGCTTTGGGAATGGTTTTTTTAGTGGCACTATAGCTCCTAGTGCAATTTACGAGTTTGACAATCAATTTGCTGCTGGAATTGGATTGAACGCTACTTATGCTAAACGTCATAATTGGTTTAAGTCTACCATTTTGGGAGCGAGTGTCATTTCTTTATATAATCCTATTGAAGCATTACAACTTTCAGCTGAATTTGAAGAGCTTAATGTTAACAGAGATTTTGACGAGAATTTTGTTGCTAATGCTGATGATAATTATTGGTATCCAGCCTTATTTTTAGGAGCTGGCTATAGAACAGGAAATGTGACAATTGGCATACGATATGATGTTTTGTACGATGAGGACAAAAGCATTTTTGCAGATCCTTGGATGCCTTTTTTTAGATTTTATTTTTAGTGCTTATTTCGGTACCAAACTTTTTGCCATTCACGAAGCAAAATTAAAAAAGTAATCTGCTCAGAGAGTTCTGCAACATCACTTCCATCTAATTGTTTTACTTTATGTTCTGGTACATCAATAATGTAAAGTACGTTAAGGTACTCAGCGAATTTTTCTTGTATAAGTTTAAAAATTGTGTCTTGAAGAATGTATTTTAAACTTGTTGGCAAAATGTCCTCTTCAAAGTCAAGATCAATATTGGCTAATAAAAAATCCTTGTTAAGTTGTCTTACAAGTTTAACGTATAAATTTTCGTTATTGGCTTGAGTCATTAAATCATCAAAATTTCGAGGTGCTAACATTAAACGTTTCTATTCATTAACTCAATTCCAAATTGTTTCAATGGCGCTTTCTTTTCAGAAGAAATACTTATGGTATCTAAAAGTCTAAAAGCCTTTTCTGTATAAGCCTCTATAATTTGCTTAGTAGCCCTAGAGGCTCCTGTACTATCAAAAATCTGCTTTGTTCTAATTATTTTATCTTCAATATCTAAATTGTCGTTATTATATAATCTCAATAATTCTTGACTTTGATAAGTGTCTGATAATTCCAATGCCTTTAAAAATAAATAGGTTTTTTTGTTTTCAATAATGTCACCACCAACTTGTTTTCCAAATGATTCTGGGTTACCATAAGCATCCAAATAATCATCCTGTAGTTGAAATGCGATTCCAAGGTTTTTACCGAAATCATAAATTTTATTTTGATCTTCAATTGATGCATTTGCAACAATGGCTCCCATTTTCATAGCGGCACCTACCAAAACTGCCGTTTTATATTCAATCATTTTTATGTATTCTGGAATGGTCACATCATTTCTTGTTTCAAAATCAATATCATATTGTTGTCCTTCACAAACTTCTAAAGCTGTTTTACTGAATATCTTGGCCAACGCTTTAAAGGTGTCTCCTTCATAATTTTCAAACAGTTGATATGCCAAAATAAGCATCGCATCACCTGATAAAATTCCAGTATTTATATCCCATTTCTCATGAACTGTTTTATGACCTCGACGAAGAGGTGCATCGTCCATAATATCATCATGAATTAATGAAAAATTATGAAATACTTCAACAGCAAGAGCTGCATCTAGGGATTTTTCATACCTCTCATCAAAGATATCTGTGGCCATTAAGGTTAGTACTGGACGCAACCTTTTACCTCCAAGTTCTAAAATATATTGAATTGGTTGATATAAATTATTAGGCTCTTTTGGAGTTGAAAACTCTTTTAAATAAGCTCCAAAAGCTTTTTGATATTTTTCTATTGATAACATGTTGCTAAAATAAAGCAATTCAACATAATAAAATGCACACTTAGGAAATGGAATGTTAAAAAATCACTAAAACTTTGGAAACTATTTTTGTTTTTAAAGTTTCCTGTCGTATTTTCGCCCCTTATTATGAGAGAAAAAATAGTACTTAAATCGGCTGATTTGTTTTTAAGCTACGGCTTTAAAAGTGTTACAATGGATGATATAGCCAATGCTATGGGCATTTCAAAAAAGACTATTTATCAGCATTTTGAAAACAAAACAAAACTAGTTGAAGCAACTACTTTAGCAACATTCGACATTATTTCACATGGTATCGATTGTATTTGTGCTCTTGATAAAAATCCAATTGAAGAGATTTATGAAATAAAAAAATTCATAATGGCTCATTTAAAGGATGAGAAATCGTCTCCGCAATTCCAGCTTCAAAAATATTATCCTAAAATTTATGGAACTTTAAAGAAAAAGCAATTAGAAAAAATGCTTGGTTGCGTAAAAGAGAACTTAGAGAAAGGAGTAAAACAAAAGCTATATAGAGATTCTATTAATATAGATTTCATTTCAAGAATTTACTTTAATGGTATGACTTCATTAAAAGATCAAGATGTTTTTCCATTAAATAATTTCTCTATGAATTCACTTATGGAGTTGTTTTTAGAGTATCATTTACGCGGTATTAGTACTCCAAAGGGACTTGAAGTATTAACAAAATTTATAAACACTAATCAATCATAAAAGGAATGAAACACATTCAATTTATCATACTATTATTAATAACGACGGTTTCTTTTTCTCAAGAAATTCCGCAAGCACTAAATCTGCAAGAGGCTATAGATTATGCTTTACAAAATAACCGAGTTGCTAAAAATGCACAGCGAGATATTGAAGCAGCTAAACAACAAAAGTGGGAGACGATCGCTTCAGGACTGCCGCAAATAAGTGCATCAATTGATTACAATAATTGGCTTAAACAGCAAGTTTCACTCATTCCAGCAGAATTCTTTGGAGGTAATCCAGGAGAGTTTGCTGAGGTTACTTTTGGTACTAAACAAACCATGAACGCGACTGCAACATTAAAGCAAAAAATATTTGACGGCTCTTATTTGGTTGGATTACAATCTGCAAAAGTGTTTTTGGAAATCTCGAAAAATGCAAAAGAAAAAACAGATTTAGAAATTAGAGAGGCCGTTATAAATGCATATGGTAATGTTTTGCTTTCTGAAGAAAGTGTAAAAATTCTTGAGCGAAACATTACTGTGTTAGAGAAAAATTTAAATGAAACAACCAAAATATATGAAAATGGTCTGGGTGAAGAAGAAAGCGTTGAACAATTACAAATAACTCTTTCAAGCATTAAAAGTAGTTTATCTAATACAGAGCGTTTAAAAACCTTAGCCTATAAAATGCTTAACATCACTTTAGGTGTAGATTTAAATTCGACCATTCAACTTACGGACAACTTAAATAGTTTAACATCTCAGAATGTTGTATTGAGTTTATTAGATGCCGAAGAAAATGTTGAGCAAACCATTGATTATAAAATAGCAGTCAATGATAAAGTATCCAAAGAGTTACTTTTAAAACTGGAAAAAAGTAAAGCTTTGCCTACTTTAAACGCTTTTATTAATGGAGGTTATTCGGGGAATAATGACAAATTTCAATTCTTAAAAAATTCTCAGGAGTGGTTTGGATCTTCACTTGTTGGTGTTAGTATGGATATTCCGATTTTCAGTTCAGGTATGAGAGCTGCAGCTACCCATAGAGCAAAAATAAACTTAGAAAAAGCAATAGATAACTTAACGGAAACAGAACAACAATTAAAACTTCAAATCGAATCTGCTAAAAGTGAATACCGATTTGCAATTGAAGACTACCATAATAAACAAGAAAATTTAAGCCTTGCTGAACGTATCGAGCGTAAAAATCAAGTGAAGTTCTTCGAAGGAATAAGTTCAAGTTTCGACTTGCGTCAAGCACAAACCCAACTATATACATCTCAGCAAGAATTACTTCAAGCTATGTTAGATGTTATAAATAAAAAAGCGGCCTTAGAAACTGTACTCAATGAAATACCAAAAAATTAATCAATCAAGAAAACACTAAAAAAATGAAATATAAATTCATATTATTAATTTTAACAATTGCATTAGCTTCATGTGAAGGAGAAAAGAAAAAAAACTCGTTAGAGAGTATTTTAGAAAGCAATAATTTAGAAGCTATTCGTCAAAAAAGAGCTGAATTAGTCAATGACCAAGAAGCTATTCATTCTAAAATAAAGCAGTTGGACGCTAAAATAGCAAAACTTGACAGCACTAAAAATATTCCGTTGATTACAACTTTTAAAGCCTCACATGAAGAATTTAATCACATGTTGGAGCTTCAAGGAAATGTGACCACTAAAAACTTAATTGTTATCACTCCAGAATACAACGGTATACTAACCAATGTATATGTAAAGGAAGGCCAAAAAGTTTCTAAAGGTCAAGTGTTGGCAAAAATTGATGATGGTGGATTAGGCCAACAATTAGCGCAATTACAAATACAAGCAGATTTGGCAAAAACAACCTTCGAGCGTCAACAACGTCTTTGGGATCAAAAAATTGGAAGTGAAATACAATATTTGCAGGCAAAATCAACTTATGAATCACAAAATGAAGCCATCAACCAACTAAAACAGCAATTAGCTAAAACCATAGTTCGTGCTCCATTTTCTGGCACCATTGACGATGTTATTACAGAACAAGGAAATGTTGTTGGTGCTGGCCAAACACCATTAATGCGTATTGTTAATTTAGATGATATGTACATTGAAACTGAAGTTCCAGAACGTTATGTTTCTGATGTTATAATGGGGAAAAAAGTAATTGTTGAATTTCCTATTTTAGGAAAGACAATTGAAACTTACATTCGTCAGGCAAGTGATTTCATCAATCCAGCAAACCGAACATTTAAAGTTGAAATTGGGATTCCAAATTCGGAAAAATCAATAAAACCAAATTTAACAGCAAGGCTTAAAATCAATGATTATACGAGTGAAAAAGCATTATTAGTCCCGCAAAGTATTATTTCTGAAAATGCAGAAGGCGAACAATATGTATATGTCGTAAAAGACAAAAATTCTGATGGGGAAGGTGTTGCCACAAGAGTTATTATCAAAACAGGCAAAACACAAAGTGACATAATAGAAATTCTAGAAGGCATTGAAGATGGTGCCGAACTTGTTAAAGAAGGTGCACGAAGCGTTAAAGATGGACAAACGGTAAAAGTACTAACCATTGAATCTAAAACTAATGACTAAAAAGAAAAAACAAGTTGACAAGGAATTTGGTTTGTCATCGTGGGCAATTAGTAATAAAACCACAATGTATGTACTCATTTTAGTATTTTTCTATCTTGGAGTATCTGCATTTTTTGAAATGCCTCGTGAAAATTTTCCTGAAGTAAACGAAACA
>Ga0208018_100356_pt1 | contig 12972 bp, 17 predicted proteins | sample 31_taG_FD_184105 | JGI IMG/M metagenome (GOLD analysis project Ga0208018, IMG submission 184105) | Marine viral communities from the Gulf of Mexico - 31_GoM_OMZ_CsCl metaG (SPAdes) (version 2) | ecosystem: Environmental > Aquatic > Marine > Oceanic | place: Gulf of Mexico | collected 2015-07-12 | reverse complement strand
TGACTCCAGTCAGCAAAGGGCCGACTTGAGCTTTATAATCCACCCCGTCTCGGCGGACGAGGATGTAGTCAGTAGCTTTAATGGGCATCGTTATCAGCTAGGTAGGAGATCAAGGAAGGGTAGGTAAAATTGTTATGTCGTAAGGGATACCTCGTTCCCATTGACCCGTCGATCCGTTGCGGACGTACACGTTTCCGTCTGCTGGTGCTTCAGGGAACAGGTCAAGTTCTTGCTCTAGATAGTTAAGGTCAATCTCGACGCTGTTATCTCCAGAGTTGATTGTCAGACCATTGCCGGAATTGAGGCTGATCGTACGGATGGTGTTACCAGCTTGGTTAGCGGTGGCGTTGTCGCCAGAAGCAGTCAACCCAGGTCCAGCATTGACTTCAATTGAGCCGTCACCAATGACCGGCTTGTTTTTAATGTAATCAACTTCTTTAACGTCGGTCTGTGCGTAGTCGGCTTGCTTCTGTGCCGGAGTGCCGGAGGTGCCCAAGTGCCACTGGTTATCAGCACCGTAGAGAACAGCTTGTCCTTCTACAGCTGTCTCACCAACGATGCCGTTGAAGTTGGCACTAGCAACTGCATCAGCCAGGTCATCGCGATGTTGCTGATAATAGTCACCCACCGTTGGATTGACGGGTGCAGGTTCAGATACATCAATGTAGCCCATCGGATGCAATGACGGAGGCGTCGGCAGAGCAGTGAAGCCGTGGGTGCCATCAGCGAGCTTGATTAAGTAATCACCTTCGTTGCCAGCAGCAGAGACATCATTCAGGTCATCCAGACTAATGTCAACGAGGCTGTTGTCAGGCGGGAAGACATTAGGTTTGCCAGTCAAATCACCCCACTCACCGGAGAATGTTTCCGGTAAAAGTACTTCAACATCTGCCGTTGCGTTGGCGGTGAAGACGGCAAGACTGGTTCCGGTGCTGTCTTTGATTGTCAGAGAAGCATCACCAATGACTGGCTTGTCCTGAAGATCATTCCAGCTACCAGTAAAACCTTGAGGCAAGGTGACAGTCGTTTCAGTTTCCTGGTTAGCAGTAAATGTGCCAACAACGTTGCCGTCCGAATCTTTAATCAGCAGAGTACCGTTGCCGATCTGACTGGTGATGATGTTTTCAAGTTCACTAGCAGGAGCTTTATAGTCAATACCGCCACGATTTATTACCAAAAAGTCAGAGCCAACAATAGCCATTACATAAGAACTGAATGCATTATTTAAATTATACCGTTGTTCAGGTATATCACAGGAAATCGCTTGATTGAAAACTCATTATGAGAGAACAGGGAGGGCAGGGATGTCAACACACTTGTCAAACATTTCTGTTGATTTAGGTGCAAGTTCATCACTGCTACCTAAGCGTGGTAAGCGAGGAATGTTGTAGCAACCGATTACTGTATTATCTCCAGGACAACTGGTGTTCCAAATACGTACAGCAGGTTTCTGACCAACTCTTGTGCCTGTAATAAAACTTTTGAGAATAGTAACTCTGTCATTACAGTACAGCGCAATGTGTCTTACATTACGATGATAATCAATAGCAACCTCGTTTTTCAATTCATCCCAGTGTGCTTTAATTTTAGCGTCTGGACTATAAGGCCACACTAAGTAGTAGAGGTCTCCCGTGTCAGTTTCAAAAGTAATGAAATTACAACTGATGTAAATAACGGCTCCGGCGCTGATGTCAAACCACTTAGGGAATGAGACTACAGTACGTCCGTGTGGCTGAACTTTTCGTACATTAAGCTCTGGTGCAGTGTCTCTAGTTACAGGCTCACCGTCATAGATATTGATGCGCTGTACTTTGTATTGATTAGAAGCCATTGTTACTTACCTCCACGGGCGGTTTTACCAGCAGACTTAGCTGCAGGTGTGTTTGCAGTTATACCTTCACCTTGTTTAGAAGCAGCGCGTTTTTTAGCGTCAGTCGCCTTTTTCTCTTTATCAGATAACTTACCCCAAGCTTTCTCTGGCAAGTAGCGTTTAGTAGAACCATCAGATTGTTTAGCTTTATCGCCAGGACCATCTTTCGTTTGCCATTTCTCATTGCCCCATTTTTTTAATCTATTATCTTTAGATGAAGGCTTTTTACCTTCGTAGCTACCGCCACCATCTTTGTAATACTTAGTTGCTAGCTGCATAGCACGAGCACTGTGCTTACCACCCATTCGTGCTTTAGCTTTTGCTTTAGCAGCAGCCCATTTCTTTGGGTCTTTCTTCGTAGCAATGCCGTCAGCCATTACATTCCACTATAGGATTTATTACGCCTGTAGTTATTTTTCAGATACTCAGCAACGTCATCCTTATGAACTTGAGTTTCATCGTCAAGTTGAACCAAATCTTTTTTATCCATAAAAGAATTAGCCTGCTTAAGCCGGTCACCAGCCATCCTGTTATTCATGATCTAAGTCAAGACATTTATTGATATTTTAACTAATTAGTATCTTTTTATGTTTTTGAATGATTCAGGAGATTGCCATCCATAATCATCTCCTCCCCACATAACAGGCTTTCCTCCTAGCACTGCTTCAGTACCAAATGGTCTTTCTTCATTAGCAGTCATTTCATCTCTAATCATTCGCTCTTCTTCAATGGCTCTTTGTGCACCTGATCTTCCTCTAATTTTTTCTGGATTTTGAGCCCAGTCTCCAATACTCTTACCTGTTGCAATACTGATGCCTGTGTCTACATAATCAGCACCTGCCCAAACTCCTAAGAGCGGAGCAAGCAGTCCTCCAGACGCTGCAGTTCCAGCTGCAGTTCTTGCTGTTGTTGCAGCTAGTCGTTCGCCTGCTTTTCTTAATAACTTATTACTAAATGCTTTAGTGCCACTACGTGCTAGTGCGTTTGCACCTTTTTCAAGACCTGTTTCACGCAAATTACCAGCTTGTTTTTGAACGCCTTGCTTAACTGATGATTTTAAAGGGCCTTGTTTTCTTAAGTAATCAGAGGCTTTTAAATTAGCCTCCTGTGAACCAATATCTAAACTTGTCTGTTGGGGGCCGGGGAATGCTTCGTAAATTAAATCTCTACCTAATTCTGGAATAGTTTTAATGTTGGGAGCTGATATTACATTTCCTACAGCAGCATCTATTCCATCAAAGGCTGCACCTTTTACGTCATCACCTAAACCTGAATTTTCTAAAGTTTCAGTTAAAGGATTTTGTCTTGTAAATGCTCCAAACAAAGGCATAATTAACAATTCCAGCGTTTGCGAGCAGCCTTGCCACGTTCACCAGTCCATCCACGTGAGCGAGCACAGAATGATTTACGGCGGTTACCGTCTTTAGTACCAGGCTTAGCATTAGGTGCAGGAGCTTTTAAGTTAGAACCGGTCTTCCTATTAATAGCTTTACGGCCTTTTTCAGTGAGGCCTGCACCTTCTTCTACAGATAGTTTGTGTCCGCCTTTAACGGTCATACCATCCATAGCACCTTTCTTTTTGCTCTTGGTATAAGACTGAGCTTTAGATTTAGCTTTTGCTCTGTCGGCCATATACTATGAGCAATACTGTTACGATTCTAACGAATCTAAGTTAAGTGGATCTTTGTTACCAGCAAGGATTGCAACAGCTCTTGTGTAGAAGAAGTTATCAGTTTTATCTGTTTTCTCTAGAGTCTCTTTTACTTTTTTCCAGTTGTCTATTTCTTTTTTATCCATTGGGATTGCTTGCAAGAAACCTCATTTCAGCTTTCATCTGATCACCTAATGCACTAACTTGTGCACAAGCACCCATAATTAATCCACGTTGATTTGGAGTAAGGCCAGGTGCATCTAAAACATCTTCAGATAGTACGTCAGATATATTGCCTAAGCACATAATAATCGCAGGCAATCCCCACTTCTCTACTAGATTATGTAATACAGACAGGAGAGGGTCATCGCCACTTTCTACTGCTTCCCAAAACTTCTGCCGTTCTTCAATCGTCATTAGAGCATATTGATAGATAACTATATTCTAGTTGCTAGAATCCAAGGGTAAGTAATAATATTCCTATGTCTATTCTCACGCTGGATGGATTTATTAATTTCTTCAAGTATTACAAGGGTGAACCACACCAACTTGCAGGGATTACCGAACTGTATGAAAAGCTTCCGCCTTCTTTAAAAGCTGAAGCTAGCTCTTGGATTCAGACTTATCGTACTCCAATCATTCCTGAAGGAGTTGCTTTAAGCAATCCATTGGATGTGCCTTATCAATCACAGCACGATAACGTTAGCGGTACTGGATATCGTGAATGCTTTAGTAGCAGCTGTGCAATGGTTGCTATGTACTACGGCAAAGTCAAGAACGATGATGAATACAATCTAATCCGTGAACGCTACGGAGATAGCACAGATGCTCAGGCACAGATTCGTGCGCTCCATCATCTAGGTCTTGAAGCAACCTTCGTGACTAATGCAACTACAGATATGCTCAAGCAGCAGATTGATGCAGGTCGTCCTACACCTTGTGGCTGGCTACATAAAGGTCACGTCAGTAGCCCGAGCGGAGGTGGTCACTACAGCGTAGTGATTGGTTATAACGATACTGAATGGATTCAAAATGACCCGAATGGTGAGGCATACCTTGTAGCTGGTGGTTACGATAATTATGACCGTGGCGACCATGTTCATTACAGCTTTAAGAACTGGAATCCACGTTGGGTAGTTGAAGGTGAAGGCTCTGGCTGGATGCTTGACATTCGAGAACCGGGAAAAAAGTAAGTAGCCATCGCTACACATCAAATGATGGCATTGACTTAATTAAAAAGTTTGAAGGCTTATCTTTAGAGTCTTATTATTGCCCATCAGATGTATTGACTATTGGCTACGGCCATACTGGACTTGATGTGTATATAGGTCAATTTATTACTGAAGCAGAAGCAGAAGATTTATTGCGCTCTGATTTAAATTTATTTTTTGAACCTGATGTTAATGACCTGATTACAGTAGAGCTAACTCAGCACGAATTTGATGCGATTGTTAGCTTTGCTTTTAATGTAGGCAGTGGCTCACTAAAAAATAGCACCTTCAGAAGACGAATTAATTCTGGAGAAGATAAAGGTACGTGCTTTAAAGAAGAGTTTCCGCGTTGGGTCAATGGCCCTAATGGGCCACTACCTGGATTAATTCGCAGGAGAGAAGCTGAAATTGAATTAGCTTGCTATAAAAGTTAGCTATTGATAGCAGCTTCTAGTACTTCGATACGCTCTAATGCTTCCTGCAAAGCTTTCGTTAACAGAGGAATTAATTTAGTTTGATCGATGCTTTGATACGCAGGACGAGTTCCTGTTGGTGTCCAAGTTTTAGTGTGAGTAATTGTTCGAGTAACAGGTTCTTCTGCTTCTACAGCTGGTGTTAATTCATTGCCGTCTTCATCGTATATAGCTGCAGAGTAGGCAACCGCTGGTGTTACTTCAACTTCTTCTGTATATTCCAAGCTTTCTGGGGATGGCTCGGTGACATCAGTTTCTACTACCACTCCTGTGTGATTAGTGATTGTTCCAATTTGTTCAACTGCATCTTTCTGACCAAACACTGCAGCGCTACATGCAGGTGTCACTTCATGAGCAAGGAAGCCGTCAACTACTTCATCAGTACCAATCCATTTAAAGGTTTTAGGCTGTAGCAGTTTTAGCCTATCAACAGCTGATGGCATTTCTGTGATGTCAGTTTTTAGCCTGTAATCTGAAGTGCTAACAAATCCAGAAGAGGTGGTGGCAGCTCCACAGCTATAGACCATTCCAGCACTAGCACCTACTCCACCATTGATTTGAATAAAGCCAGCTTCAGAGAGGTAACCGCTCTGACCGGGTGACTTTGTATAATCAGTTTTACTAAAAGAAATCGCATTTTTAGAGTTATTATTTCCGGTGTTTGATGAAGTAACTTCGACTGGAGAATCCGTACCACCGTTTACAATCAATTTGATGCCATAATTTTGACTCTTGTATCGATAAAGGTCGGGATTCGGAGCGCTAAAATAAAATATTCCTCTGTGAAAACTTGAGGCAGTACCTGTCGAATTAAATGCAAACTTAGTCTCAGCTGTCGTAGTGTTTGCTCGAGATAAGTTAGTCGTAAATGAGTTGACATTCAACAGTTCGCTATCAAGGCTTGTCATATTTGCTTCAAAACAGGTAATACCACCTTGTGCTACGGTTTGATTACCCAAAATTCCGGGCCTAGCTTGAACAATTGTCTGAAATTTTGTAGGATCTAAGTCACTGTCTTGATACGTAGCATTGAACGCATTATTTATTTTTTGATTATTTGATCCACCTGCTCGATAACCATCAAACATTCTTCCAATGTTTGCACTAACAGAACGAGGATCATTAGGCCCTGTATATCTAATTCCAGCGTTAGTAAAACGTGTGCTTTCATTACCACCACACACAATATATACTTCACCATTTAGTATAAATCCATTACCGATAGTAGCTGGATCTCCGCCTGTAACTTTAAGCCCTTTGCTTGCTGCTATTAATCCAGTAAACGTTGTAGTACCACTTGATGCGACGGTTTGATTACCCCCGCCAGAATCTTTGCGAAGGTAACGTCCGTCGTTTGTGGTATTGGTGTTTAGACCGGATAGCTTCTGCTTTTCAGTGCCGGTAAATAATCCAGCAACAGTATTTGTAGCAATTGGGATAGTAGCATTACTACCACCTGTGTTTGTTACTTCTCCTGCACTATTACCATTAGCGGTATAGCCTAAATTAACAGATGTGAGTCCTACATTTGCTCCAGTAGAAATACCAGAAAGCTTTTGCTTTTCACTACCGGTAAATAATCCAGCAACACTATTGGTTGCAATTGGAATAGTAGCATTACTACCACCTGTGTTTGTTACTTCTCCTGCACTATTACCATTAGCGGTATAGCCTAAATTGACTACTTGAGCTGCAGGTAAATCTGCACTTGTAATGTAACCAACGTTATTATTTAATTCACTAATGTCATCGCCCGGTTGTAAATAATCTAAATTTATATCAGCACTACCAATTTTTACAATATTGTCAGAGCTATCTTTGATAAACAAAGCGGGGTCAGTACTGTTGTAATTAACAGCAAGTTCTCCGTACTCCATCTGCGCGGGGGTGGGCTCTTTAGCTGAACCACTTTCGAGTACGTTAGACCTTTTAATTTGAATTTTCATTGGTAAAAACCGGCTAAAAGAATAATAATTCTTTGTTTATCTTAGCTAATTATGTAGCGTATACGCCGCCGTCAATTGTTTCTGTATAGCTAATATTCCCAGAAGAATTTTCTACAATAAGAAAGCTGCCTTGTGCTCCAGGCTTGGGAGCATAATATTTATCTACGTAACTAGGTGTAGTTGCAGTATTTTCTCCAGTTGTTGCATTTGTACCTAAAGACTGAAGAAGTACTGCACCTTTTTGTGTAGTCGTACTGTCTTTAATAGAAACGGTTGTTTCGGTTTTCTCAAAATTAGGGTCATCTTCTAGTGCATCGGGATCAATTAATTCAGTAGTAACATTAACGGGGTCAGTACCTTTAAGAGCGGAGAGACCACCACCTTTTTGAATGTTTTCAATTTCTACATTGATATCACCAATTTCAGTATTGATGTCAGTAATATCTTGCTTAATATCAACGATATCTTCATTTGATTTTTTCAGTAATTCTGCCGGTACTACTGCTAAAGGATTAGGTGAGAGGTTATTAATATCAGCAGCAACATCTGATTCAACTGCAATTGCCGATACAGCACCTGAACGCACATTTCTTGGTGCAGAAGGCGAAGCATCTGTTTTTAATGCTTCAAAAATTGAAACGGTTGTTTCAGTTTTACCATCAACATTTGGGAGCGTTGTAGTGATATCAATTGGTTGGTCACCTTTTAGCTCAGAAAGAGCGCTACCTTTTTTGATTTCTTCAACATCTTCTTGAAGTTCTAGAACATCTTCGTTAGTAGTTTTTAAAAGCTCAGCTGGTACAACAGCAAGAGGATTAGGAGAAGGTAATGTGTCTGAAGGATTAACGTCAGTTTGAATAGCAATTGACTCTACTACGCCAGAACGAGTAGAACGATTGATTGGTATTACCCCATTTGTTTTTATTGCTGTGTAAACACCTACTTGAGGGGTTTCTTTAACAGTGTCATCAACAGTAATTGGCTCAAGTCCAATTATGCTTTCAACGCCATAGTAACCTGAATCAGTAGGAATAAAGTCCCATTTAGAAGTAGCTTCATTCCAAACTGCTTTATCACCTTGTTCAACGTCTTCATTAAGAATTGAAGCTCCCCAAGCACCTTTTCCAGGGTCTGGGTTGTCATTAATATATAAGTCGCCATTCTGTACTTCAGTACCATCAGTACTTGGGTCTACTGCCGCATCACGGAAATTTCTTGAACCTTTATAATTAATACTTTCACCACCAGCAATAAACTCTTTAAGCATTTCACCGTTGAGTTTATAATGCTTATTTGAATCTGTTGGTCGTTGTATAACAAAAAAGTCAGTATTTAAAAGAGCCATAGCGTTTTAAGGAGCAAGAAGTAGACTATCAATGTTAAGAGTGATTTGTGTTACATCTACTGAAGGTGTTAGTTCAACCGGATCACTTGAAGTGTAGACTACATCAGGAGGCCTAGAATCATCCCTTGGCTCAGTAAACTCATTACTATTATAGTCTGTGACTTCATTGTTCACATCTAAGGTTGTGACTTTGGGGGCGTAATCTAAAGCAGACCATTGCGGAGAAATCACTACTGCATTGTCATTTAAATCTAAAGCAACGCGAATAGGATTACCAGTGACGCTAGTAAGTAATGGCAGCTTATTAAATCCTTCAATTGATGTAATAACTCGTAGTCCTTCTACATCAATATCTGGAACACTTGAAATGTTAAAAGAGAAGTCTACATTTGATGTATCTCCAGTAACAATTAATGGGGCGGAAGTTGCAATAATGTATTCTTGGTTTTCAGGCGGAATGGGAATAAGGATTCCTTCTCCACAAGGATATTCATCTGGGTCTGAGATGCGCCACGTTGGTGGACCTTCAGCTGGATTAGGATTAATCGACAGGTAATAACGATTAAACCTAGATACATAAGTACCAGGTACTGGAATGATTGGTTGTGGGTCCCAGACTTCTGGTGTAATCGCTGCCATCTTACAGATGCTGTTTATTCTATTTTACTTAATTAAAGTTATTGTGATTATTATTCTGTATAGGGTGGTGACGTAGCAGGTGTTCTAGTTGAACTATCTTTATCGTCACATTTTATTTGTTTGCAAATCCGTTGAGTCGGAGGTCCAGTGATTGCTCCACCAGGATTGTAAACGTTGTACTTACGCTTAAATTTATTTTCCATAGCTATTAAGTTATTGCAGTTTTGTATCTTTTTCTATTTTATCTACCCAAGCACTGATATCACTAAGCAGATGTTTCTCGATGGATTTACTTAGCAAGTGCTGATATTTTACTAAGCTAGATGCGCATTGTTTCAAGTGTTCTTGCAATGCTTCAACGTTTGTGCATTCATCAATTTCAGCATTGATAACACGTAATCGTAATTCTTTTTCTAGTGGGAGTTCAAAATCTTCAGGAGCAAACATACTATTCTTTTAACGCACTACCTGTTAATAATGCTAATACAGTTGCTATTGCAACGTTGAATGTACTGTCGTATCTATCTCCTAATTTAGGACAAACTTCTTGAATGCTTGATGCTGGAGTTAACGATGAGCATTTGAATATTCCAAACGCAAAGATGCCTGCCTGATACGTGAATATCGAGGCAAGCATCCAGAGCAAAAAACGCTCTTTACTCATTTGCTATTACAGAGCGGCAACGCGGGACTGGAAGTCAGCGAAGTCAGAAGAAGCAGCAACAACTGTTTGGAATGCAGTGAGCGTCAGTGTTTCAGAAGCAATCTTCGTTTCAACTTCAGTCTCCAGTTCTTGCAGTGCAGCTTTGATTGTCACGTTATCGGTGACAGTTGAGCCAGTGAAAGTGCCGAGATTAACGGAGTCTTTAGCGACACCAGTAAGGGTTGCAAGGTTATCAATGTGACCTTCATTAGCGTTCACCAAAGTGGTGACGTTAGACAGGCCGTTGATGTCATCATTAAGTGCGTCAGCCAGTTCACCAAGAGTGTCGAGACCAACAGGTGCATCACCAACCAGATCTGAAAGTTCAGTCTGAACGTAAGCAGTGGTAGCAATCTGTGTGGTGTTGGTATCAGCTGCTGCAGTGGGCGCAGTCGGAGTACCGGTCAGAGCAGGTGATGCGATGTCTGCTTTCAGAGCGACTGCAGCTGCGGTTGTCGGGTCTGCTTCCAGGGTATCGAGACGACCAGACAGTGCACTTTCTGCAGCGTCGCTATCGACTTCATTCTGGTCAACATCAGCTTGAACAGCAGCAATGTTGTTGGTAATGGTAGTAGCAAAGTTAGCGTCATCACCAAGCGCTGCTGCAAGCTCGTTGAGTGTGTCAAGAGCACCAGGTGCACTGTCGATAACAGCAGCAACAGCGGCGGTAACGAATGCAGTCGTAGCCAGTTGAGTGGTGTTTGTACCAGCGCCAGCAGTAGGAGCAGCAGGAGTGCCGGTGAAGGTAGGACTATCGATATCTGCCTTCAGTGCAATAGCAGCGTCAGCATCTGCTTCATTTTGGTCAACATCAGACTGAACTGCGGCAACAGCAGTAGCAGTCGTCGGGTCGGCTTCTAGTACATCGAGACGGGCAGCAAGTGCAGCTTCAGCTGCGTCACTGTCCAATTCATTCTGGTCAACGTCAGCTTGAACAGCAGCAATGGCTGCATCAGCGTCACTTTCGTTCTGGTCAACGTCAGCTTGAACAGCAGCAATAGCAGAATCAGCATCGCTTTCGTTTTGATCTACATCAGCCTGAACCGCGTTGATTGCAGTTTGCAGTGTAGTGAATGCGTTGGCGTCATCATTGATTGCCGCAGCAAGCTCGTTAAGAGTATCAAGTGTGCCAGGTGCGCTATCAACGAGAGCAGCGACAGCGGCAGCTACTTCAGTATCAACGTAAGAGCGTGTAGCAGCGTCAGCAACAACCAGAGCAGAAGTGCCAAAATCATAAACAAGAATACCTTGGTCGCCAGTAATACAACCGTTGGTTTTACCAGCGGTAGGAACCCAGCTACTGTCTGCTAGGGCAGCATCGGCTTGGGCTTTGGTTGCGAAGAAACGGGAAAGAATGTTGTAATCAGTACCCGACCCACGCAGGCTTAGCTGATCAACTCCCAGTGAGCTTACAGTAGTCATCTTAATAACAATACAGAATAATTGTCTAGTTCAATTTTAACAATAGTTGTAGCCATCAGGCTACGACTAAATCACCAACATAGAGTTGACCAAACGCTAGACCGGCGTGAAGGTTCAGTTGGTTACGTGCAGCTTCTTCAGCAGCTTGTGCTGCGGTAATTGCAGCTTCTGCTGCTAATGCGCGTGATTCTTCTGCAGAGATGGCGGCATCGCTATCAGCTTCATTCTGATTAACATCAGCTTGAACAAGGTCAATTCGTTCGCCCAATGCTGTATCAGCAATGCTACGAGCATTGGTTTCAGCTGTAACTAATGCAGTCAGATTGCTTGTTACGGTGGCGTCGCCAGATGCAACTTGACCATCTGTGTAGCTGTTAGCGGAGCTAAGCGTTGCTGTATCAGCTGCAGTCCGTGCATTCTGTTCGGCTGTAATAGCAGCATTACGTGCTTCAGTTTCAGCTACAACTTGAGCAGTTAAAGCAGTTGTAGCATCGTCTCCAGCAGCAAGGGCATCACCAATTTCTTTGAGTGTATCGAGTGCAGCGTCAGCACCGTTCGTCAGGTTACTGATACTGGTATCGGTGTAGGCATTAGCACTAGCAAGAGTTGCGGCATCACCAGTAGTAATAGCAGTAGTAGCTGCTGTTTCATTAGCATCTACATCGGCTTGAACAGCAGCAATAGAAGCATTAATCGTCGTAATAAAATCAGCGTCATTACCGATTGCTTCTGCTAACTCATTAAGAGTATTAAGCAGATCAGGTGAACCACCGAGTAAATCGTTGATTGCGGTATCTGTGTAGCTGTTAGCTGATGCAAGAGTAGCGGTATCACCAGCTTGATATCCTGCTTCAACTGAAGCAACAGCAGCAGCACGGTTAGCTTCAGCAGTAGCAATAGCAGCTTCTAATGCTACACGCAGAGCTTCACGAGCAGTGGTTGCATCAACAGCAACGACACTACGGCTATTAGCAGCAGAAGTAGAGAGCTCAACAAGGTGTCCGCCAGGGGTTACACCGTCGTGAATACGCAGTGCTTTAAGTCCAGTATCTACAGTGACCTCCCGCTCAGCTCCGACAAATACTTCGGATTCAGCAGTTGGGCCACCACGTAATTTCAGTTGGTCAGCCATAATTAGTTCAGATCGTAGAGGTCGTTTTCAAGATTGAGGTCATAAAAACCATCGGCAGGTTCATAGCCACCGAGGTCTAAGTTAGGGCGATGTTCAAATACAAACGTTGCCCAAGATCCAGTTGGACTTGCACTAAAGCAAGCAACAGGTCCAGCGCCATACTCCACATACCGTGGTTTTTGACTAGGGCGTGTTGGGAAGATGTATTCAGCATCAACGGTTGTTGAATCGTGTGCTGTTAATGCCATCCGCTTAACACCACGATGGTAATCAATACGGAACGTGACGTTACCGTCGTACTCACCACGGATTTCTACATCAGAACTTGCTGGAATAATGACATCAATATCATCACAAACACGGGTCATATGTAGTTTAAATACACGAATGTATTGAACATTATTAGCTTTCTTGTCCCACCACTTAGGAAACAAGAAGGTATCATCAATTGTTCCTACTTCATCAGAAGAGTACTCTGATGCTGTATCAGCTGAGTGAATACCTCTAACTTTTAATGTGGCCATTCGTTTATATTAGACCGTCAATTCTATTGTATCTAAACATATTAAAGAGACATCAG
>Ga0208018_100355_pt1 | contig 13055 bp, 18 predicted proteins | sample 31_taG_FD_184105 | JGI IMG/M metagenome (GOLD analysis project Ga0208018, IMG submission 184105) | Marine viral communities from the Gulf of Mexico - 31_GoM_OMZ_CsCl metaG (SPAdes) (version 2) | ecosystem: Environmental > Aquatic > Marine > Oceanic | place: Gulf of Mexico | collected 2015-07-12 | reverse complement strand
CCTTCTCCTTACAAGAACGATGACACCCGCGTAAACATCACCGGCATGGTGGTCACCGCTGACGCTGACCGTCCTGCTTATGTGTATCGCACTGCTGTTTCCGTGGCCTCTGGCTGGGGTGATGGCCGTGTTGCCGAAGATGGTCTGACCACTTCCGGTGCTACTCAGGTGATTGGTTTCGGACCTGGTTCCGCTACCGCTCCTGTGAGCTTCTCCGGTGTGGTTGAAGGCGCAAACATCGTTGCTACCGCTAACAACATTCCTGTTGGCGAAGGCGGCCTGGGTGCTTGCCCTCTGGAAGCCAGCACTGATTATGAAGAGCTGACTGCTGACACCACCTTCCGCGTCTACTCCAAGGCTCAGACCAACTCCACTGCCACCAACGGCGGCTGGGCTATCTCTGATGCCGACGCAGCAGCTGGCCGCACTGGTTACATCCTTTGCGAAGTTTGCTACATCCGTCAGGATGTGCCTGTTGAGTATGACGATGTTGAGCAGTATCTGCCTTACAAGATCGCTTCTAACTATCCTGGTTATTGATAGTTAAATAGAGTAATATGGGACCAGGTAAAAACTTGGTCCCAATGCTCTTTAAACATAAAAAGACAGGAGTGCGAATTAAAGTAGTCTCCGAATGGGATGATGGCGATTGGTTCATGGTCGAAGACCAGGACGGTCGCATTTTTACTGTCTATAAAACAGAGTTAGAAGAAGATAAAGAAGCTTCGAAAAAAGTGAAAACCATGCAAGTCAAAGACGTTGCAAAAGGTGATGAGCCACGTAAGTTTCCAACTGACACACGTTTAAATGTCAATGGTGCTACAGCTCAAATGATTGCTGATCACATCAAGGGAGTTGGCATCAAAACTGCAAAAGAAATTAAGGACTTACAACTTTCATTGTCAGGCGAAAGGTTTAATAGTCTTGAGCAGTTAAGAAAGATTCCTCGTGTTGATTGGGACTCTGTTTTTGCAGCCGACCTGATCCGTGTCTGATACCAAGCCCTTCGGGGCTTTTTCTATTTGTGCGGATTATAATTAACAAATAATGACGGTGCGCTGTGCAGTTATCTGATTTTAATAAAAGCCGCATTAGATATCATCTGGGCTACTACGTTACTAGTGTGCCTGCAGGCGATTATGCACGGCTTGAAGAAGCAATGAATTCTGTACCGGATTCAGTGTTCAACGACAAGATTATTTATCAGATTGGTCGTTGTGATGCAGCTGAACGTAAGACTCAGCTTGCTTCTTATGAAGATGACTTCCAGCCTCCCAGCACCCGAGTTGAAGGTATTGTTGGTGACGTGGATCGTACCATTCGTTCCAGCAATGTCAAAGATGCTTTAAAGTTATGGGATGAAGTTTATCTGTATGAGACTAACCGTCTTGCACAGATTCTTTACGTTCCTAACTATAAGGATCCTTTCCAGGCACGTTATCGTTTTGAGCGGTCTGGAGCAGAGTTCATCATGGCTCTACCTGGCCCAGCGGACACCGCAGTAGGTGCCAACCTCTATCTCCATACCACTTATCGGTAATTGATATGCCACTCAGACGACTTATTGGCGGTGAACTTTTAGAACAGGCTGTGCGCTTTGGTAGGCCAGTCGTTAGTTCTGCTGTTGATACTATTACAAATCCCCAGACTTATATCAAGTTGGGAGACCAGGCTACTGAAGTATTGCAACGGACACTTCCGACTCGCTTCCAAGGAGCTGGCTTTAAAGATATCCCAGCTGCATTTACTGGAACGCTTAATGATATTGCAGGCATGGCCCCTGGCGCTGCTAGAGAACAAGCACGTAACCAAGCAAAGAATCAGCTAAATCAAGCTGCGCGTGCTGTAGAACCTACTCTTCGTCGCCCTGCAGGACAAACAGCATCAGGTGCATTACGTGCGCCAAACATTGGTGCTACACCTTTACGTCGTCCTGTAACAACTGCTGCTCCTTCTACTCAATTACCTCAAGCCGGTGGGCCTTTGGCTCGTGATTATGCTTTAGGACGTAGTTCAGGTGCTGTTCAGGAAATGGCAGATGTACGAAAGATTTTACAACAAGCACCTGCACAAGCAACAAATTTCTTACAAAAGCTTAATCCTTTACGCAATGCTGGTCGATTTTTAAATCCTACAAGTTTCCGTGGTGGTCTTTTATATGGAACTGCAGCTGAAACATTGCTGCCTCGTTTAGGTTTAGATCAAAAAAATACAGCTGCTATCTCTACAGCATTAACAATGCCAGGTCCTGCGCCTGTAAAATTGTTAGCTGGTCTTATTGCACATGATGTTAATAATCCTCTTGCCTCTGGCACATTGGATGACGCTCCTATATTAACTGCAGCACAAATTAAAAAAGCAAATGAAATTCGTGCTGAACAAGGCTTGCCTCCTTTAGGTCCTAAAGGACAAGTGGTATCTAATAGTCAACAACGTTCTGTTCTGCGTGATATCGTCGTACCTCCTGCTCCTCAATCTGGTCCTGTTCCGATCAATCCTCCTTTAGAAGATATGAATCCTAATGCTCCTCTACCTAATATCGTCCTACCTCCTGGTCTTCCAGTTCGTCCTGATCGTGAAACACCTATTACAACGCCTGTAACACCTGAGAATGGAAATTTAACAACACCTATTAATCTTGATGCGCCTCTGCCTGATCCACAGCTTGCTCCTACCCCAGCTGAAAACACTGGAGCAATGGATCCTTACGCTTATCAGTTACAAGTGTATGGCCAAGGTCGTCAAAAAGCTTCTAGCCAACAATCAGACGCTGCTGTACGTGACTTAGGTCTTGCTATTCACCAGCGTTTGTATCCTCAGTTCTACGCTGATAAGGACAATATTGCCACCACTGAAGTGCAAAATCCTAACTCAATGAACTTTAAAGATGCATCTCGTGAGTTAGAAGCATCTACCTTGGCTGTTGAAGAATTGATTGATCCTGAGATTCTTCAGCAGTTAAATGCTATGAATCTTCGTCGCACTGGATACTAATGTCTAAACGTTACACCCAAGCTGAGCTTGCACAATTAGCAAGAGGCGCTGGTTTTCCAGAAGCTGATATTGACAAAATAGTTGCTATTGCAATGGGTGAGTCTTCGGGTAATCCGAGGGCTCATAACCCTGATTCCAGCACAGGTGATAACTCTTATGGCTTAATGCAAATTAATATGCTGGGTCAGATGGGTGCAGACCGTCGAGCCCAGTTTGGTCTTGGTTCTAATGAAGAACTGTTTGATCCTGTTAAAAATTTTGCTGCTGCAAAAACTATTTATGACTCACAGGGTTTAGGTGCCTGGGGTGCATATACCAATGGTTCCTATAAAGATTTTATGCCTACTGCTACTCAAGCAGCACAGCAAACCGTAGGGCAAAGCTATACAGGTGTTGGAGGCGGATCTAACGACTACTTGGGAGGAATGGGATACATTACCGATGATGATGGAAACGTTGTCGGAATCGACCCAGTTAAATACTTGGAAAGTCTCAAAGGAGGTAGTAGTACTGGAACTGGTGATACCTATAACACTGTTATTAATTTACTTAATCCTCAAGATCAAAAAGAAAGCTCAGTTCTTAAAGGATTTAAAAACAGTTTGCTTAATCAAGTTATTGAAGGAAAAGACAAAGGAGGATATGATCCAATGGCTATTCTTAAACAACAAGGGTTCCTTGACCCAACCGGATACCTCAAGTATGTCAATCAGTAGTAAAATAAACTGATACCAGAAGTGAAAAAATGACCGCTACAAATACCAATAAGCAGCCTGTATTTGTTGATCGGCCGCTAATTGCTCGGACTCGATTAACCAACCAGGTTGTTGGTAGTAGCGCAACCGTTGAGGTGCAAGGTGGTCAAAGCCCTGCCTTGTTGCTTGATATGGATGCAACGCTTAGCTCTGACAACAACAGTGGTGGAATTGTTGATTCCGTCATGGCTGTGCGGGATGATATGAATATTTCGATTGATCCTGACTATATTATTAACGATACAACTTCAGGTGATTTCATTGGCTTGGTTAGCGGCCAGACTGTTTTTGTTACTGATTCTGGTCTGTTGGCTAATGAATCTTCTAACGGCGCTGGGTATTACACCTATACAGGAACTACTGTTACAGGAGACATTAACACAGACATTGTTTACTCAGGAGGAGTTCTTAATGGGTTTACTTACACTTCTCCCGAAGCAGGTACTTTGCCTTCCGTTACCTTAGCTTTGTATCACACTCGCGGAACAACTATTCCCATTCCTGCTGACGGTGACTACCACTTGATTAGTTATAAGACTCTTGGTGTGGGTGAAACTAGCGCTGACTTTACTGATGTGCTGCCTGAATTAAGTGTGCCAGTTCCTCAAACAGGTAATACCACCGGGCTTGGAGAAGCCAGTCCTCTTCGCAATCGTTGTATCAATCTGCAACGCGGCGATCGTCTTTACATTGGTGTTGTTCAACGTGGTTCACAATCTTCGTCTGCTGGTTATGCAAATGGTATCCGGGTAACTGCACAAGGCGGATACTATTGATATGGCACGAAGAAGACCTGGCGGTAATTTTGGTAACTTTGGTGCTGAGTCTTTTTCTAAACAACCACAGCCTGAAGTTTACAAAGTAAAACCAATCAAGGCAGAGTTCGGTGGTAGTGCACCGGACTCTTTATATAGCAGCAACCGTGAATCCTCCTGGACCAGATGGCGTAAAGGGTGGGAACTTGCTGTAGCTGACGGTGCTCGCAAGTCTTTTAATTACCCTTTTACATATGAAATTCCTTTTCCGCCAGGTGTTATTACACCTATTGGCGCAAGGCAACCATTAATTTCTGGTGTTTTACAAGGGTTCCCAACCCAAAACAAAGAACTGGGTATGCACTGGGCTGGCAAGGTAGAAGCTGGTAACTTGCGTTTCGATAACCTGCGTTCACAAGATGGACAACGCCTTGCTATTTCTGGTGAGGTTGATCCAACTGTCATGTTCCTTGGCAGTGGACAAGACAACTCAAATTTCTGGTATATCCAAGTTAGTGGTACATATAGTTCAGGAACAGTCTCTGGCGTCACTGGTCCATTACCACCACCTCTTTATGTAAGCTTTGGCCCAGCTGGTGATCTTAAAGCCATTAACGGTGATATCCTTCAGGACACCATCCTAGAAGTATCAGGCGATCCTATTAATGCAGACACGATTGACCCGGTTACTGGCAAACGCTATGGATTTGTACAAGCTGTACTTATTGATGTTGATCAAAACCAGGGCATTCTCAAGTTCGCCAAAACAGGATCAGTAGAAGTCACAATTGATTCTGGAGTAAGACGAACACCATCTCGTATTCCTTTCCATGAAGGTCGTTTTCTAGAAACAGGTCCACGCTATTGCTGCTCTTGTCAGGACTACATGCGGCGTGACTATGCTTACCTGTCTAACTTGGGTCTCAGAAAGAAACCGCTTTTCCCTTATACCAAATGTGCCTCTGTTAAACCTGGGCGCTATGAAGTGATGACCATGAATGGGCAGGTTATGAACGCCGCTCAAACCCAGGTCAATGAACAAATTGTCCAAAACCGTTTGATGACAATTGTTTACCCCAGCGGTGAGCAGGAAAGATATGATCTCCCAGGCGTTGGTACGACAGAATCAGGTAAAGATTTAAGAGATCCAAAGAATTTATACCGTGACTTCCCTGCTGTATTCGCTGATTTTGGTCGTGTCTTAACTCGTAGCGTGGGCAACAACCCTAATGCTGTCGCTGAAGGGATGGTAACTTTTAATGATTACAAGCAAAGCGGTGAAGATATTACGTTTATTGGTGACAACTGGACCTTTGTTTTAGACCAATACAGATACTGCAAACACATCTATGCCATGAAGTTCCTAGAGGATGATTTTCCTACAGAACCATCTGACTTCCCAGTAGAGGTCGGACTTATGAGTGAATGGGAAAACAAGTTAGTTCTTAGGACACAAGCAGAACAATCAAGAGCATTTAAAAAACTGGACTACTACGGCCTTGGTTATATGGATGTGCCGCCCTTTAATGTTCAGGCTCCTATGATGATGCCAATGATGCAACGTTTGTTTAATGTTCCCAGTACGTTTATTCAAATGCAGCACTTTACGATGATCGACAAAGATGGGAATGGATACATGGTTGCCTCAGGTCAAACACCCAATGCAGAGGGTCAGAATAAGAATTATTCCATTAGCGATTGGGATTTTAAGAAAGGTATCAACTACTAGCATTTGACGCATTGGATCGTAAAGCTTTATAATGTCTTCATCAAGAAACAATAAGTTCTCTTGATACTTATTTTTAGTTGGTTATCGAACTGGTTAGCCAGTACCTATAGTGACCGTAACTTACTCCCCCTACCATGATTCACCAGCATCTTCCGAGCGATCCCCGGATCGTTGATGAAGTCTTTAATGTAGTGGCCAAGCCTGGACTAGAAGATGTCGGCTGGCTACTAGGAATGGTGGCTGTCTACGGTAAGAGTCCTGAGGAGTTGAAAGGGTTTACTTGGAATGAGGACAACTCGATCAATGTACAATCAAAGAAACGTCCTATTCACCCGCTGCATCCACAGTGGGTTTTTATCTTTCAGCTTAAAGAAAAACAGCCCTTCACAAGGAAGAGCCGTTGGAATCCCCTCGTTACTCGACTAGACAAAGCCCTCAACGATGAGAAGATTAACCTCTCAGTCGAAGGTTTGCTTCTTGCTCATAAAGTCCGAAAAGTCTATTACACCCCCCTCAAGCGACAGAAACGTTTTGAGTCTCTTGCATTTGCTTGAGTGTTTTCTTCATAAGAGGCACATTCCAGTAGTAAGAATCCCTTGACCTAGTCATAGGTCCTGCGCCATAATGCTTCCCAAGTTTGAGGTCTCCACTGTCGCGCATGCGATAAAGATCCTTGCGATCCAGTTCGAGCATCTTGACGGCTCGGTGAATGGGTTGCCAGTTGGAAGCCATTGGCTGAGTGCGTTTACATATTTAAAATACATTTGTGTGTTGAAAAGTCAAGGGGTATTTAACACCGTCTTTAACAGGTTTAAGTTTTGTGATATTTGGCTGACATAGAATAAGATAACGGCTAGAAAAACATGTTCAGAACGGAGAACGAACCTCTCGTCCTGCTCATTGAACTAACCCCGCGACTAGCCAAAAGACGATTTAGACAGTGTATTTACGAAGCTTGGGATCACAATTGCGCGTATTGTGGTGATCACGCTACTAGTCTTGATCACATTATTCCAAAGTTTAAGTCTGGCTCTAGTGCTTGGTTTAATCTTGTACCTGCTTGCCTTAGTTGTAACGGACGTAAAGGTTCCGAAGACATGGAAACGTGGTATCGCAAACAAAATTTCTTTTGCGAAAAAAACTTTGAACTCATTATTGCCTGGACAAAAGGAGATAAAATAGAGTTTATAGCTGATGACAGCTACTACCACCCCATGGAACTCGGCGTAGCTTGAGATGGCAACATATACAGCAGAAGGTTGGCAAACGCTAAACCTTGATACAAGCATGCGTCGATCAGGGAATAATCCCTATCAAGGTTCAGAATATGCTGATAATTTTCCTTTGAGAAAAACTGATTATGATGAAGAATGGGGAAAAATTGATCGTGAATATCGAAGACAAGTTTCAGTAAAAGTTAAAGACGGAAAAGTTATTCAAGTTGACAAACAAAAATGCAACGATGGTAGTGAATGGAAATGTAAAACAATTAAAGGTGACGAAGGAGAAATCAATAAACAATTAGACGACTGGGCTAGTAGTCGTGGTTTTTCATGGAATGGAAATAAATCACCATTAAAAGACTTAGGTAAAAATTTAAAAGATAATTACGCCAAAAATGAAGAAGCTAAAGCTAAACGAGCTGAAAATGCAAAAGCAAATGCAGACAACGAGGCTTGGAATACTGGTTCAGGAGAAGACCAACGCCTTGGCTTGATGCAAGCAGCTGCTGATTCTGCTAACGCAGCAGGAGATAAAATATATACAAAAAATGATGCATTAAATAAGTGGAGCGATGCTGCTGTTAAATGGGCAAAAGCGACACCAAGTGGAAAATATATGCAAAATAGAGAAAAGATTCTAAACAGTAATCCAGGTGGACAAAGTGAATATCTTGTTTCTTTAGAAGAAAATGGCGTTATTACAGGGGCAGAAAGAGAGACTTTAATATTTGGTGGTCCAATAGGAAGCACGCTTGATCCATCAGGAAATGTTAAAGGAAATGGCGGTTTAATAGGTAGTTATCGTACTTATTATGCAAAAGAAAGAGTAACACCTTGGGATAATAAAACTCAAGGAATTAATCCTCCCGTTGGTGGTTTTGATTCTACTTATTATTTAAATGAAAATGAAGGTAATCAGAATCTTAAAGAAAAATGGAGTGCTGCAGAAAAACCTTATAACATTTATACCTCTTTAGGTGATGATTTAGATATCACAGTCCGCTATGGAGATGTAGGAAACTATGCCTGGAATAACTATAGTGTTTTAGGAAAATCTGCTGGTTATCGTGGTAATAGACCAGAAGATACTGTTAATACAGATGCTTATGAAGAAAACTGGAATAAGAACTTTACAGATGCTGAACGCCAAAATATTCGTGATAATCAACTTGGCTTAACAGGTACGCGTGTATCAGATGGACAAACAATCCGTACAGTCAATTGGGAAGACGCAACTGGTGGCACATTAGAAAAAATTGTTGGTAAAGAAATCCTCCAAGAGGAATTAGTAGAACAAGACAGATTTAAAGGCTTAGGCCTTGACATGATGCAAGCTACGATTGATGAATTAAATAAAGCAAAAGCCAGAGAAAGAGAACTAGATGTTTACAAAGGTCTTCCAGGTTTTAGTGAAATTTTTAATATTAACTCTTCATTAAGTAATTCGATCCTAGGTGACTCAGGCGTTGGTGGTTTACTTGGGATGATGGGTACAAACACATCTGAATTACAAGAAAACTTTGAAGATCAATTGTCGAACGTTACGGGAATTAATTTTGGCAATGCTGAATACAACTGGCAGAAATGGTATAACGATACACTTATTAAAAACCTAAAAGAACAAAGTAGTACCAAGGGTTTTGGTGTTAGCTACAACGAAGAAACAGGCGAAGTAGAAATTGGAGATGAAAGAACAACTGTATATCAATTAGAAGAAGATTTTAAAAAGAACTTTATTGATAACTATGTAAAACCACGATTTGATGAATCCAAGTCGATGGATGAATTTCTTAGTTACATTGACACTATTGATAAGGAAACAGAGCAAAACATTTTCCAAACACAATCATCAGTTAACGCATTGCGCGATATAGCTGCATTGCGTGCTGAAGCCTTTTATGCAGACCTTGAAAGCGGTTCTGGATACGATACAAAAACGTTTAATGCTGATTTCTATGCTGACCCTACGCAAAGTAAATATGGCAAAGTAAACGAAGATAAAACACTTAGATATCAAGAACAAAAGAAAGGTTTTGAAGATGATTGGGCAGCTGCAAAAGCTAATCCGAATGCTATTGCTTATTCGATGACGGAACAAGAAGCTGCTGATTTCGGTCTTACAGGCGGTAAAAGGAGTGTTACGTGGGGAGAACTTGCTTATTATTATGGATTAGATTTAAACGATAAAACTTCTTTTGCCAAACTACATTACGACAACATTGGTAGAGGCCGTGGGTATGACCCAGCACGAGATGTTGTTACTGATAGTGACGTTGAAGACTTTGTAAATAATAATGTTTTGTCTGCAGTTAGAGATGCAAATGTAGAGTTTGGTGATTCACCTTTCCTTGCTTTTGTTACACCAGCTGAGTTTGCTGATGAAATCTTAGAAGGCATTGACCCATTAGAAAACAAAGAAGAATGGCAAAAGGTTTTAGAGATGTATGGTCTTGACGAAACGACTGCATCTTTGGATGAAGTGAAAGAAATTATTATTGATAGTGTCAGAACAGGAGCAGCAAAAGAAATTCGTGAAGGTATTAAGTATTTAAACCAAAAACGTAAGAAACCTACACAGAAACGTCTTGGTGTGGAGTACATCGAAAGAGATGAAGACTTTAAGCCAACTGATGATCCAGATGCAGATGCTTTATTTAAAACGTTTCAAAACGCTGGCTATGCAGGTACTCAAGAAGAGTTTTATGAAACGTTTATGCCTGATGCCGATCGCAGTGATTTAAATTTAATTACCCAGGGCCTGGGTGGATTAACGCTTGACGTTGGTGATATGAGTGATCCTTTTGAGGCACTTGGTGCATTAGGTGGTTTCTTGGGCGATGGAGATGAAGATGTCTTTGGTAATAAACCAGAAGATAAACCAGAACAAGAACCTAGTTATTTTGATTTGTTTGCTGATGAACGTGATTATGACAAAGACTATGCGTCTGATACAGGCCGTGGTTTCATTGATGATTTCACAAGTTTCTTCAAATAAAATAATAAGAGGTGTCTTCAGCTGATGTCAGACAAACCAAAGAAGGCAGCCAAAGCTGCGAAGCTACATAAAGACAAAATGGCTTGCAATAAACCACGCAAGACACCTGGCCATGCAACTAAGTCCCACGTCGTAAAAGCTTGCGAAGGAGAGAAAGAAAAGATCGTTCGATTTGGTCAACAGGGCGTAAAGGGTGCTGGGAAGAACCCCCGTTCAGCCAAAGACAAAGCACGTAAGAAGTCATATTATGCACGACATAATGCACAAGATAGCAACCCAAGTAAGATGAGTGCTAGATACTGGTCGCACAAGGTTAAATGGTAAGTGTAGAACTGGAATTATCGGTTGCTGATTGTCGTGTTTTATATACGGCAGTTTGCGATGCCATCAATGCATGGCCCGGATCTCCAGCTCGGCCACCAGAAGAACAAGTACAAATGCGGCAATTAAAATATTTTTTGTTTAGTATATTGGCTGAAGCTTCTTTAGACGAATGAAAAAAGGTGGCGGCTACGTTGTTGGCACTCCCAAAAAAACTAAACAAGGACAAGGTAAACATTCCAAGCCAAACCACGGCCGTAAAAAGAGCCGTGGCCAAGGAAAATAATATATAGTATTAGGATCTGCCCCAGTGGTAAATGTATCCTTATAAAAATGCGCTTACCATTATTAAAACCTTTGAGGGTTTTAGCGAAAAAGCGTACCCGGATCCAGACACTGGGGGAGCACCCTACACCATTGGCTACGGAACCACGTACTACCCAGATGGTTCTGAGGTCAAACAAGGGCATATGTGCACGCAGAGAAAAGCTCTGGAGTATGTCCTTAAAGAAATCAATGTCATTGCCCACGAGTTAGACAAGCTGAACCTTGGGCTGCTTGACTCAATGAAAGAAGCTCTAATTTCTTTCATCCATTCAGTTGGCTGGGAAGCTTTTTTGTACAGTGAATTGATTGACTATCTAGAAGCCAGTGATTATCACGCTGTAACAGAAGAGATTAACCGTTGGATCTTTGACAGCAACCATCAAGTCATCGGTGGACTGCTAGATCGTAGGAGGCGGGAAACCAAGTTGTTTCTTCGGGATTTAGAAGGAGATGCCTGGACCTCAGAAGAAATTATGTTGAAATCGTTTCGCAACTACTCAGCTGCTCCGCATCAAGTGCGTGCAATTAGAGAGTTAGAAGCACGTATCAACCCTTACGTTTTAAGTGAATTTGCTAATTCTTTTTGCATAGACGAATCAGTCACTGATCTAGACGATCAAGAATTAAGGGACATCTTTAGTTCTTGGGAGTAGAATTAATCCAATAACGGCAATCGAGATGGAAGATTTCGCGTCACTTAAAGAAATGGATATGCCGCTACATTTACAGCTTTCTATGAGAAAGGCTGAGTTAGCAGCACAGGAGATGACGTGGGACCAGTTGCAAACTGCCCTGCTTAACCTTTATCACCAGCGTATGCTGGAACTTCAAGCCGTTAAAGATCTTCTTCAGTCCGAAGAGATTGAACTGGAATTTGATATCCCTACTGACTTAGAACTTACCCAACTGGCCATGACCATGATGACCCAGGAACTCGATGAAGAAGATGAAGGTGAACAGCCTTTCTTTGCCTGAATAAATTTTGAGGTTATGCTGTCAACTGAATACCGTCTGCGTCTGGAGTTTATCTGCAGTCGTATTGCTAAAGGAGAAGAAGTCAAACTCTCCGACATGATCTGGGCAGACAAGCTTGGAAAAGCCAACCGCTCAGCTTACGAAATGCTTCGCAAAGCAAGAAGAGTCGCTAATAACCCAGATATGCCGGAAGGTGGTCTAGACAGTTTTATGAATGCCATGGACCTAGGCGACCCAGATCCTAGCAATCACCGCACCAAGTTTAATGGTGCGGATGACATTGTCCAATGGTTCAGCCAAGAAAAGACTGATGACTGGCGTCAAAGAGATTAATTATTTTGCAGCGCGACGTGCTTTACGACGAGCAACAGTACGATCAGCTTGACGACCTAATTTACGTGCTGCTTTAGCGGTGTCTTTATCACCTGCTCTTTGTGCTTGTTTAGCAGCAGCTTTTGCTCCCCTAGCAACACCTTTCATTCCACCTGCGCCAGAACTAGCACTAGCATTTTCACGAACAAACTTGTTCCGTTCCCTAGGTGACATTCTGGACAACATGTTAATTGTCCTTTTATCGTATTTAGGATCGCCAGCAGAACGTCTAGGATCAGAGCCAGCAGAAGGACCAGGCATAGCTTTTAAAATAACTAATAATTATTCTAAAGCGATTAGTTCAGAAGTTGCCCATCATAGAAGCAAGGCCTTGTGCATAAGTTGTGCGTCTTCCTTCAACAGACTTCTGACGTTTCTGCCGTTTTTTAGAACCTTCTAAGCTATTTAAAAGGGACTGAAAAGTAGTAAGGTCTACACTTGCATCAGTCTCATACGGAACAGGTTGCGGAAAAGTTCCCATTGTCGCTTCCATTTCAGATCTACTGGAAGGTAAATTTGAAAGATCAATTGGAAGCGACATTTTATTTTAAATTTTTTTTATTCTAAATTAATTAAACGTGTTAAGTACCATTGAGCTTTTTGCAGTGA
>Ga0208018_100354_pt1 | contig 13079 bp, 19 predicted proteins | sample 31_taG_FD_184105 | JGI IMG/M metagenome (GOLD analysis project Ga0208018, IMG submission 184105) | Marine viral communities from the Gulf of Mexico - 31_GoM_OMZ_CsCl metaG (SPAdes) (version 2) | ecosystem: Environmental > Aquatic > Marine > Oceanic | place: Gulf of Mexico | collected 2015-07-12 | reverse complement strand
TGGATCAGGTGGCACTGGTGGCCAAGACCCTCGGCGCTTACACCGAGTTCAGCCGTCGCTTGATGCTGCAAAGCTCGATCGACGTTGAGCAGATGGTGCGCACTGAGCTTGCCACTGTGATCGCTCTTGAGATCGATCGCGCTGCGCTCTATGGCACCGGCTCCAGCAGCCAGCCTGAGGGCCTGAAGTTCGTCACCGGCATCAACACCGAGGACTTCAACGCGACGAATCCGACTTACGCGGAGATCGTCAGCATGGAGACCAAGGTGGCTGCAGACAACGCCGACATCGGCGCTATGTCCTATGTGACCAACTCGACCATCTTCGGCGGCTTCAAGACCACCGAGAAGGCCAGCGGTACCGCTCAGTTCATCCTTGAGCCCGGCGGCACCGTGAACGGCTACAACGTCGTGCGGTCCAATCAAGTGGCCAGCGGCGATGTGTTCTTCGGCGTCTGGAACCAGATGATCATGGGCATGTGGGGCGCCTTGGATATCCAGGTCAACCCTTACGCCCTGGACAAGAGCGGCAGCGTTCGCGTGACTGCTCTGCAGGATGTTGACGTGGCCGTGCGTCACGCCGAGTCCTTCTGCCGCGGTAACAACACCCTGTGATCATGAGGCTCCTGATCCTGCGCCAGACCTCCATCGCCGGCCAGCCTGCACGGGTTGGTGACGTGGTGGAAGTAAGCGACCGTGACGCTCGCCTGCTGATCGGCAGCGGCAAGGCAGAAGCGGCCCCAGTCCCGGCAGCTCGTCCAGCTGTTGTGGTGACGCAGGATCCTGAGCCTGTCCAACCCAAACCACGTCAACGTCGCGCCAAGTCCCATGGCACTGCATGAGCTCACGCTGGACAAGCTCCAGCACTTCACCCTCCTGGCCACCACCACCATCACCGGCACCGGCGATCAGACCGGCGTCGATCTGGCCGGCTACGAAGGCGATGTTCAGATCATCCTGTCCGGCACTGCTGCCGGTGCCGGTGCTGATCTGACCTTCCGCATTGAGGAATCTGCTGATAACAGCACCTTTACCGCAGCCACCGGCGGCAGCTTCACTGCCATCGGCAACGCTGCTGCCAAAGAGGTGATCACGCTTAACAGCAATGACCTCAAGCGTTACATCCGTCTCAGCTGCACCGCTGAGACTGGCACCGCCAGCTCCGCTGTGACCTGCTTCGGTTTCGGCCTGAAGAAGTACGGCTGATGGCACTGACCGAGAACCTAGATGCGTTCTTGGCTGATTTCGGCGTCAGCGTCACAGCTGGCGCCGTTTCTGCATTGGGCATCCTCGATATGCCGATGGAGGTGCTCGCTGGTGATCAGGTGCTCAGCACCGACTACACACTCACGGCCAAGGCTGCTGATTTTGGCGATCTGCAGTATGGCTCTGAAGTCAACGTCAACGGCGTGCCCTACACCGTGCGTGAGACCCGGTTGATTGATGATGGCCAGTTCTGCCAGATCGGCCTGATGCGCAGCGTCGCCACTGCGCTGCAGCAGACCACGACCGCCATTGATGCCGGTGACGTGGATGATGTGATCGACGACTTGGGCAACGCTCAGCTTGATCCTGAGATTGATGGTGGCAGCGCAGGATCTAGCTACCTTGAAGGCAACGTGATCGACGGCGGGGCAGCATGAGCAGCACAGCACGGGTGAGGCTGCGCCGCGATACAGCAGCGAACTGGACAGCAGAGAATCCGGTGCTGTTGGCCGGTGAGATGGGTATCGAGACTGATACCCGCAAGTACAAGGTGGGTGATGGCACGCTGGCATGGAGCAGCCTGAGCTACTACATCGAAGGCGTGCTCGCTCGTGGCCAAGCCAGCAAGACCACTAGCGGCACAATCGCTATCAGCGAAGCCGGCACTTATCAGAGCACTGGGCTCACGGCAACCTTCGACAGCAGCACTGATTATCAGGTGGTGCTCGGCACCAGCGATACCTTCGGCCTGAAGAATGACAGCGGCGCCACCAAGCTGTTCATGGTGCAGGCCAGCATGGACGCCTATGCCGGCAACAACCATACGCTCGGCATCAAGCTGGCCAAGAACGGCACCGGCATTGATCAGTCTGAGTGCCGTGCCTTCTCTGGTTCAACTGGGCAGATCGCCAAGTTGTTTTGCTTTTGGATGGTTGAACTGGCCGATGGTGATGAGGTTGCGCTTTATGTGGCCAACATCAACGACACCACCACAATCCAGTTCCAACGTGGTCGCATCTCAGCGATTGAGGTGAAGGCATGACGACCAAGCGCGAGCAGGTGCTGGCCGCTATCCGCACGGCCCTGACCGGCACCACGGGCGTGGGCACCCGGATCTATCGCAGCAGAGTGGAGCCGCTAGCCCGGCAGGAGAGCCCAGCCATCGTGATTGAGCCGATCACTGATCAGGCGCAGCAAAACACCAGCCTGCCCACGCTGGACTGGAGCCTCACGGTTCGCATTGCCGTGATCGTGCGCGGCACCGTGCCTGATCAACAGGCTGATGCAACCGTTCAATCGCTGCACGCCAAGCTGATGGCAGACCTAACGCTTGGCGGTGTTGCCTATGACGTGCAGCCCAGCCTGGTCAACTTTGAACTCGTTGAAGCTGATCAACCTGCTGGTGTGATCTCTTGCGATTACATCGTGCGCTATCGCACGCAGGTGGCTGATTTGACCGCCTGACGGTTTAGCTACGATGCAGCTAGAAGGGCCATGGCGCCCATTGCACACTTCAGTGGTAGCCACCCATGGCATCAGTCCGAACTCGCCGGCGCCTGATCGCAGCCAAGATCGAGAGCACCTACGGCACTGACCCGACACCAGGCGGCGGTGATGCGATCTTGGTGCGCAATCTCGAGATCCAGCCGCTGGTGGCCGATACGGTCAACCGCGAGCTGGTGAGGCCGTACCTGGGCCAGGCTGATCAGTTGCTCAGCCAGACGCGCGTTGAGGTGAGTTTCGAGGTTGAGCTGGCCGGTTCCGGCACTGCAGGCACGGCCCCGGCCTATGGCCCCGTGCTGCGCAGCTGCGCACTGAGCGAGACCGTGGTGGCCGACACCAGCGTTACCTATGCGCCGGAGTCCAGCGGCTTTGAGAGCTGCACCATCTACTACTTCCAAGACGGCATCCGCCATAAGGTGACCGGCTGCCGTGGCACGTTCGAGCTCACTGGTGAAGTCGGCCAGATCCCGGTGATCAGCTTCACGATGACCGGCATTTACAACGCACCGACCGACGAAACGCAGCCAACCCCGACCTACAGCAATCAGGCCAGCCCTGTGCTGTTTAAGGAGGGCAACACCACCAACTTCAGCGCCTTCAGCTATGCAGGCTGCCTGATGAGCTACAACTTCAGCCTGGCCAATGACGTGATCTACCGCGAACTGGTGGGCTGCACCAAGGAGATCCTGATCACCAACCGGGCCCCTAGCGGCACTGTGGTGATCGAAGCGCCGACCATCACGGCAAAGGACTTCTTTGCGGTGGCCACCGGCAGCAGCACCGGCAGCATCAGCTTCCAGCATGGCCAGACTGCCGGCAACATCGTCACGATGACCACGGCGCAGTCAGACCTGGGCAACCTGACCTACAGCGATCAGGATGGCATCCAGATGCTGAACATGCCGTTCATTGCCGTGCCGACCAACGCAGGCGATGATGAGATGAGTTTGGTCTACACCTGATCGCGTGGCGTTCGTACTCAACCAATCGCAGAGCTACAGCTGGCCGGTGAGCATCAAGCTTCCGGCCGATGGCGGCAAACGTGAGAAGTCCAGCTTTGATGCGGTGTTCAAGCGGCTGCCGCAGAGTCGCATCAATGAGATTCAGCAGCTGGTGCAGCAGCGCGTGAAGGCTGCTGAGAGCGGTGAGGAGCTGGACAACGGCATCACGGATCAGATCATTGCCGATGAGATCCTCGTGGGCTGGTCTGGCATCGTTGATGGTGATGGTGATGAGGTGCCCTACAGCGAGGCCGTGAAGGCGCAGCTGTTGGATGTGCCGATGTTGGCCGGTGCTCTGATCGAGGCCTACTTTGCCTCGCTGGTGGAGCTGAAGCGAAAAAACTGATCAGCGCCGCCGACCACTGGGCAGGTGGCGCCGTGATTGATGAGAGCGCTGCTGATGCTGCAGCGTTCGGGCTGGAGTTGCCTGCTGTTGAGCGCGATGAGAACTGCCTGATCTGGCCTGAGTCATGGCCTGCTGTTGACCTGTTCCTGAAGGTGCAGACGCAATGGCGTGGCGGTGCGTCGGGGATCATCGGCCTGGACTATGGCGCCGTGCGTTGGGTGATGCAGCTATATGGGGCTGAAGATGACCGTGAGTTACTGGAGGATCTGCAGGTGATCGAGGCTAGAGTGATTGAAAAGGTGAACGACCGGAAGGACTAGGCATGGCGCTGGATATGACCACCGCCCTGACGATCCGGGCTCAAGTCACAGGACAGCAGCAGATCACGGGACTGACAAAAGGCCTAGATGGCGTCACCCGTGCATCCAATAACAGCGCCACGGCAATGGGGCGGCTCAAAGGCGCAGCAGCGGGAGCACTAGGTGCAGTGCGTACATTGCTACCGGCTCTTGGTGTTGCAGCTGTTGCCAAGTTCGCCAAAGACAATCTTGACGCTGCAGATGCAATGTCCAAGCTGTCGCAGCGCACAGGCATTGCAGCGCCAACACTGGACAAGTTCAGGAAGGTTGCAGAGCTCAGCGATACCAGCATCGAGGCATTGGGCAAGGCGTTCACGATCCTCGCCAAGAATTCAGCCGATGCTGCGCAGGGCACCGGGCCTGCTGCTGATGCGTTTGCCAAGCTCGGAATCAGCGTGACAGATGCAAGCGGCAAGCTGCTCAGCACTGACAACATCATGCTGCAAGTGGCTGATCGCTTCGCCCAGATAGCTGATGGCACCGAAAAGGCCGCTCTGGCCAGCGACATCTTTGGCAGCAGGCTTGGCAGTCAGCTGATTCCACTGCTGAACAGCGGCGGCGATGCGGTGCGCAACATGAGCACAGCACTCACGCAGGAGTCTGCCGATCGCGCTGCGGCCTTCAATGACAGGCTCGAGAATATGCAGGAGAAGGTGCAGCAGCTTGGCCTGCGTCTGACTGAAGCATTGCTGCCCGTGCTTGAGGAATTGGTTGGGATTCTTGAGCAGGTAGTCAATGCGTTCAGCGCGTTGCCAGAGCCGCTTCAGCAGATCACTGCATTTGTGATTGCGCTTGCTGCTGCTTGGGCATTGCTTGCGCCGATTATCACGCCATTGATTGGACTTCTTAAAGGGTTGGCAGCCTTAAAGATCGGCGCCACCATCGCCGGATGGGCTGGTGCCATCGGCCCGCTGATCGCCGCCCTTAAGGGCCTCGGCGCCATCTTGGTTGGCGTGTTCACCGGGCCTGTCGGCTGGATCGCCCTTGCGGTTGCTGCAGGCGCTGCGCTCTATGTCTTCCGTGATCAGGTCGCTGTAGTCATGGGCTTCATCGGCAAGAGGATGGAGGAGGCTGCGAAGCTTGTCTATCGCGTCTTTGTTGATCCGATCGTTAAATCTGGCGACGTGATCATCAAAGGTTTTCGCGCTGCATTCTCTGGTTTGGCAAAAGCTGCCGCAGCGCCCTTCAGAGGAGCCGTCGATCTGATTAAGTCGATCTTCCGCGGCTTGCTTAAGTTCGTTGCCAATGGCGTTAACAAAGCAACCGGCAACATCAATGCCTTGATACGTGGCTATAACAGCATCCCAAACCTGCCAGATATTCCGACCATCCCTCAGGTGACTGTCCCGGCCTTCGCTGCTGGTGGTGTCGTCAACGGTCCAACCCTCGCCATGGTGGGCGAAGGCGGGCAGAGCGAGTACATCATCCCCGAGAGCAAGATGGCTAAGGCCGCGGCTAACTACCTCAGCGGGATGCGCGGTCGCTCCGTGATTCCTGCCTTCGCTGATGGTGGTGTGGTTGGCCCAATGGGCGGCGGCGGTGCAGCCAACACCACCGTTCAGATCACCACCGGCCCGGTGCTGCAGCAGGACGGCCAGCGCTACGTCACCGTGGGCGACCTAGAGCGTGCCCTGCAGGACTTCGGCTCACAGGTGTTCCGCAATAGCCGCAGCTACGGCGGCCGCCGCTATCAGGGGGCCTACTGATGGGAAGGGCTCAGGCGCAATACCTGCGGATTTTCGATGACAGCACCACCTACGTGCGCTGGCAGGGCTACTACGTCAACCAGACCGTGACGCTGGACAGCGCCAGCTGGGAGTACATGCCCTTCAGCGCCAGCGGCATCGTTGAATCCGGCGCCAGTGGCGGCAAGTCCGTCTCGATCACGGTGCCGGCCACCAATAGCGTCGTAGAGGCCTTGAATCTGGCTTTGAGCTATGGCCGGCTCTGCGAGCTCAAGATCTATGAGTTCGACAGCAGGCTGGATCAGACCGCACCGCAGTCAGGCCAGAACCTGATCGCGGCCTACACCGCAGAGGTGGTCAACGTCTCTGGCACCTTCACTCGACTCGACATCGAGCTCGGATCTAGCTTGTCTCCAGTGGGGGCACAGGTGCCGCCGCGTAAGTTCACCAGCTACCTGATCGGCGCACCGCTGCGGATATGATCCTGAACATCTCCGATCCGCTGTCCCTGCTGCCGTATCAGAGCGGCCTAGCTGATCCGGTATTGATCGAGGCTGCTGCACAGGCTGCAGATGATCTGACAGCACAACAGCAGGCGTACAAGATCGGTGATCCGGTGCCGATCGTCTTCTGCCGCCGCGTCAGTGGCAATGGCGGCGTGATGGTCAGCCCCGGCGCTACAGAAGCCCGGTATCAGAACAACGGGACTACCAACGCACTGACGGTGAGCTTGCACCTAGTGCTCAGTGAAGGCGACCTACCGACCATCCCGATCAAAGATGTCTTTGTCGGCCCATGCCGTCAGGGCACATGGGACCAGAACTACGACCGCCGCTCTGGCACCTGGTTTCCGGGCAATTTCGTCACCACCGTATCCGGCAAACAGCCGTGGTCGTGCCCCTACTACTGCGGCACATCAGGGCGTTATGAGGACATGACGACCCTGAGCTACGTCAACACCTTCGTGGACGGCAGCCAGCGGTGGAACCAGCAGGTGCATGTCTTCGTGCGCGAAGGCATGAAGGTCACCCGGATCATCGACAGCACGCTCGGCCCGAGCAACAGCGTGATTGACCTGGCGATCTACCTGATGAACGAATCAGGCCGGATCCCCAGCACGCTGATCGACAACACTCAGATGCTGGCCGCGGCCAACTTCTGCGACACCAACGGCCTGCTCTATAACGGCGTCTTCAAGGAGAGCATCAACCTAGACGAATGGCTGGAGCAGATCGGTAATGACTTCTTGCTGCGTCTGGCAGAGACTGATGGTAAGTTCGGCTTCCGGCCGCGGCTGCCGGTCAACGTTGACCACACGATCAAAACCACAGCGATCGATTGGGTGTTCACCTTCACGGAGGATCACCTGCTGCCGGATGGCTTTGAGATTCAGTACATCTCGATGGAGGATCGCCTGCCGGTTTGCCTGCAGATGATGTGGCGGCAGCAGCCTGATGCTGACATCGGGTTTCCGCGCACCACTGAGGTGCGGTTCAGCGGTGAGGCAACAGCAGGACCGTTTGAGCAATATGACCTGAGCCAGTTCTGCACCAGTGAAACGCACGCGGTGAAGGTCGGCGCGTACCGTCTGGCGCGGCGGAAGTACATCACGCACACGCTGAGGCTGAAGGTGCGACCCAGCGGCTACAACAGCACTCTTACGCTTGGCGATGTCGTGCGCGTTCGCCTGCGCCGTGAGACGGCCACCACAGCGCTCGATTATCACGACTTCCTGTATGAGGTAGAGCGGATTGAGAAGACCGCCAGCGGCGCGTGCGTGTTTGATCTGACGCACCTGCCGATAGACGATCAGGGCCGCAGCTTGGTGGCGCTAGAAGTGGCTGCAGCTACAGCACCAAATGTGAGTATCTCGGCCGGCCGCAGTGATTACAGCTGCGATGACAACTCATCGTCTGACACCACGTCCTTAAGTGGCGGTGGTATTGACTATCAGGACTTGGTGGACGGCACAGGCCCAGCGGCTGGCGGTGATTTTGATCCTCCCTTAGACACAGAGACAAACGCCCTTGGAGCTTCTGGCAACATTGGATTGGATGTGCCAACTGACGACACATGGGCTGGTGGCGGCTACTCACCGATTGGCCCGGCTGTGTCGCAGCCTGCTGGTGAGCCCAGTGGCGGGCCGTCACCAATCGGCAGCTGGGACAATCCTGCTGATCCACTGGAAGAGAGTCTTGATCAGCCAGGAATCGGATTCATCACTGGCGCCACAGGCCCGGACGGCGCGCCGCAAACAGGAGATACGCTGGAAATTGACGAAGCGGATCTCGGATGCGCAGGGCAAGTTTGCTGGCAGCTTGTCTATAACAGCGGCGGCATCTTAAACATTTACTGCCAAGACGAAGCAGTTGCAGGCAAGTATGCCCTCGGCGTTGATGATCCTAGTGAGTATCCAAGCTATTACATCGTTGCTGTCGGTCGCTGCAAAGATTCATCCACATCTAGCGGCTACGGTGAACCGCGCACGCTTGGCACAACGGCGACGGTTAGGTGTGTCGCCGCTGCCGTTGATGGTGGCACGATTAGTGGCACTGCGCCGCCAGAAGGCAACACTGCAGGAGGCACCTGGACGCTTGCAATTAGCGCCGGCACCTTTGAATCCTTTGTTAATGCGGCTTGCACCGATAGCGTGGCTCTGTCCTCTCCCGCGGGGACCATTACAGTCCTAAACGTAACTAAAGTTGAGTTTACGCCTACCACTGGCAGTTGCGGGACAAATGCGTTGAAGTTTACACTAACACTCACAAGCGGTTCGGTAGTTACTAGGACAGCTATTTCTACAACTCATGGCTTCAAAGAAATGAATATCAATTATACGATGTCGTGGAGTGGGCCAGGTGCTGTTTCTTGGAAGACCCCCTGCTGATCATGGCCACTTTCCCAGCCCTACAGCCATCCACCAGGGTCTACACGCCTGGCACTAGTGCCAGCACTGAGTTCGCGGTGCTCGATGGCTATGAAACCAGCGTGCGCCATAGCAACGCTTCTGTGGGTCACATCCTGCGCATGACCTTCACCAGGCTCAGCAGCGCTGACACCTTCAGCCTGGTGAGCCACTACTCTCTGCACGGCACCTTTGAGCCATTCGATCTCACTAGCACCACGCTGATCGCAACCAACCTCACATTTCCAGCCAACTACCTTTGGCGATACCTCTCCGCGCCAGTGATTGATCAATCCTGTGACATCACAAACGCTACGGTGGAGCTACAGCTGCTGCCGCCGTATCTGGTATGACTGCCTACCCTGAGCTGCTGCCGGCCAGCTTTCAGTACGACCTCGGCGGTCTCAACGTCAGCACAGAAGAGACGCTGATCGGTGCTCCGGTGCTATTCAGGCACAGCCTCAGGCAGGGCAACTACAGGCTGATCCTCACTTACACCGATCTCACGGAATCAGAGGCTACGCTGATCCGCAATCATTACATTGATCAGCAAGGCGGTCACTCCACTTTTACGCTGCCCACCGCCATCTGGGGCAGCACTGATGTCATTCCGGCTGATGCGCTCTACCGCTACGACGCCAAACCAGAGGAAACACAACGCGGCGTCTACACCGACATCACGGTGGAGCTTGTGGCGCTGATCGGCAACTTCCTGCTCTACAACCTGATCGGTGAACCAGCCACCCTCGGTGCTGAGGAGGCCTTCACTTCCTATGCGATGACCGGCACCGCACCCTTCATCCTTAACGGCGACGACGCAGATCCTGCAGAAGCAGCCACTCTTATCCTGAGGGCTGGAGGCGCTGAATCATGACTGCGACCACAATCCGCGTTCAGATGGCGCAGCGTAGTGACACAGCTGCCAACTGGACATCAGCCAACCCGATCCTGCTGGCCGGTGAGCTCGGCCACGAGTCTGACACTGACAAGCTGAAGATCGGTGATGGCACGACCAACTGGAGCGGTCTGACGTATCTGCCGATCGACGGCACCTGGACTGGTGACACCATCGCCGTGGCCTATGGCGGCACCGGCCAGACCACCTACACCGACGGCCAGCTGCTGATCGGCAATACCACCGGCAGCACGCTGGCCAAGGCCACGCTCACCGCCGGCACTGGCATCAGCGTCACCAACGGCAGCGGCACCATCACGCTGGCGATCGACTCCGACGCGGCCATCACAGACATCACCACCACGGCCACCACCGGCACGCTGCCCACAGCTGATGGATCGGTGACCATTGCTGATGCAGCATCTCCCACCAACGCTGAGCTGCTCGAATACTGCGTGGAGCTGGAAGCCAAGCTGGAAGCGGCTCTAGCCGCCTTGCGCACGACCGGCGTAATTGCTACCTAGCGGCTCTAGCTAACATCAGTGAAACCGCTGGCGTGCTATGAGTCTGCCTCGCATCGGTGGCTTTTCAGCCCCGGCCACTGCTGACTTCGCTGATCTTGACTACGACGGTAGCAACCGTCTGACCACCATCACCTACAAGCAGGGTGGATCTGGTGGCGGTGTTGTTGGTGTGCTCAACATCACCTACGTGAGCACGACGACCAACATTGACACCATCTACTGGAGCTGAGAGCAATGACCTATAGCTACAACCCGCTGGCTTCTCTTGGCCTTGATAAAAGCATCCCGCTCGATGGGTCCGGCAAGATCCCTTCGGACTATCTGCCCAGCTATGTGGATGATGTCGTCGAGTATGACGACCTTGCAAGCTTCCCTGGCACAGGCGAGACCGGCAAGATCTACGTCGCCAAGGACACGGGCTACACATACCGCTGGACAGGATCTGTATATGTGCGCATCGGCAGCGGTGGTGAAGTCGAGCTGAATCTTGGATTACAAGGCAGCCCGTCTCTGTTCTTCACTGGCGACACCAACACCGGCATCTACAGCCCCGGCGCAGACCAACTAGCCCTGAGCACTAATGGCACTGGGCGGTTGTTTGTTGATGCGAGTGGAAGGGTTGGGATTGGCGCAACACCTGCGGGCACGGGGCAGCTTCATGTCATCAATAACGCTGGAAATGTCGTCTCTCAGTTCTTGTCTCAACCGTCTGGTTCTTGCACTATTTACTTAGGCACAACAAGCACTGCTAACAGTTTTTTGCAGTATGACGACTCAGCCGGTTATTTGCGTTGGTTCGGAGGTGGCAGTGAAAGATTGCGTATTGACAATGCTGGCAGGCTGTTGGTGGGGACTTCTAGTGCCGCCAATGTTCCATACGGCAGCCAGATTGAATGTTCGTCTACGTCTGGCGTAGCGATTAGCAATTTACGCTTTGGCAACAATGCGTTTGGACCTACGTTGCAGCTAGGCAAATCTAGGTCAGCTTCTGTCAACGGGTACACGATTGTCAGCAGCGGAGACACTCTTGGACAGCTTGTTTGGGTTGGAGCTGATGGCGTTGATATGCTGTCTCAGGCTGCCAGTATTTCTGCCCAAGTAGACGGCACCCCTGGCGCTAATGACATGCCAGGCCGCCTAGTGTTCTCCACCACGAGCGATGGTGCGTCTTCTCCGACGGAGCGGATGAGGATTAGATCAAATGGAAATACACGCCTGTTTTCAAACGAAGATGGCTACTGGGCGTTGGCGACTGCTAGTGCAGGAACAACTTATACCTTGTTCCAAGGAAGACATTCTGCTACAGACTGGAATAGCGGCACAGACGCAATTGTTATTTATACCAACGGCAACGTAGCCAACACCAACAACAGCTACGGCCAGCTGACATCTGACGAGCGCTTCAAGCAAGACATTGTTGATGCCAACTCCCAGTGGGACGACCTCAAGAACATCCGCATCACTAACTACCACTGGAAGTCTGACCCTACAGGTCCGATGCTCCTTGGTCCTATCGCCCAAGAGCTTCAGGCTGTGTGTCCTGGCTTGGTAGATACGCGAATTGCAAAGAAGGAAGACGAGGCTGCTTCTGGTGGTTTGGTTTCTGAAGGCGATGAGGTGTTGAGCTTCAAGGCCAGCATCCTCTACATGAAGGCAGTCAAGGCGCTGCAGGAAGCAATGGAGCGCATCGAAACCCTTGAAGCTGAAGTAGCAGCTCTCAAAGCCTAGTAGTCCCCTTCACTGGGCGGGCAACCGGCCTACTCAGCAGGTTGCACAACCAATAACCTGAACCATTGCCACTTCACTCATGACCACCACTTTTACCTGGAAGATCGCTCAACTGGAGCGCGAGACCGCCGACGGTTACGTATTCACCGCTCACTACACCGTGGATGCCAACGACGGCACCTATTCCAGCGGCGCCTATGGCAGCGTCGGGTTTGAGCGCCCCGACAACCTGATCCCTTTTGCTGACCTCACTGAGGACGTAGTGATCGGCTGGGTCAAGGAAGCGCTCGGCGGCGACGAAAAGGTTGCTGAAATCGAAGCTGCACTGCAAGCACAGATTGACGAGCAGCGCCAGCCCACTAAGGCTGCAGGTGTGCCCTGGGCTGGCTAGATACCATGTGCTGGTAGCCAGTGCTGCCATGATCGAGATCATCGCCGCGGTAGCCGGCGCCAGCATTAGCGTCGCTGCTATGGGCGCAGCGGGCTTCACCCGCAAGTCAGACGAGGCTAGGGAGGCGGTGGTGCGTCTCACTGCGGCCGTTGAGCACATCGCCACCCAGCTCGAGCAGTTGCATGGCGACATGAAGGAAGATCGTCGGGAAACATTCGGCCGCCTATCGACGGTTGAACAACGCGTATCTAAGTTGGAGGCACGTCCGCCATCCTGTTAGCCATGGAACAAGCTCAAACGCTCGCCATCATCGCCATTCTCGTGGCGTGCGGCTCTGAGGTGATCGCACTGCTGCCCATCCGCGAGAACAGCTGGGTGCAGCTCATCCTGAAAGTGCTGCAGACTGCCTTCCCAAAGCAGCGCCGCTGAATCATGGCGAACGACGCGCCAATAACGCTGCAGCAGCTCTTCAAGTACTACAAGAGTTTGCCGCACCAGAGCGCCGCGATTCAGCAGCTCGAGACCGATCTCGCGCAG
>Ga0208018_100352_pt1 | contig 13091 bp, 20 predicted proteins | sample 31_taG_FD_184105 | JGI IMG/M metagenome (GOLD analysis project Ga0208018, IMG submission 184105) | Marine viral communities from the Gulf of Mexico - 31_GoM_OMZ_CsCl metaG (SPAdes) (version 2) | ecosystem: Environmental > Aquatic > Marine > Oceanic | place: Gulf of Mexico | collected 2015-07-12 | reverse complement strand
TCTATAAACGCTATAAAGAGATGTATTTGCCATGACTTAAGATTAACCTACTAAATCTTAAGATTCTTCTGCCAAGATCTTAGTCCAAACGCCCATTGTTGCTTCCTGTAGCGGTTGCTCAATTGGGTCATCTTTAAAGATCAGTAGAATCTCCCTAAGTGCACGATCAGCGCCAGCAAGAATCAAACCTTGCTTATCTGATAAATACTTTTCATCATTAATTTGTTTGATAGCACCACGCAACTCTTTCTGAAGCATTGCAATACGTGCTGCACCCATATCTTGCTTTACAACACCAAGATCAATACCATTGCGCAGCTTAGAAATATCTTGCTGCATAAAATCAATCTCAGCTTCAAGAATCTTATTAAGATTACGCTTTTGAAACTCTTCTTTAGACCACTGATCACATTCAACAATTGTACCTGTAAAGCCAAGAAACCTGGCATACAGGTACATTTGAATAGGTGAACTTACATTCTTACAAAAAGTTAGATAGGCTTCTTTATCTTTTTCAGGTAAAGTATCTAACCAAGTGTTCATGATCTGTAAGCGCTTCTAGATTGCTGATAATCCCGCTCTTCTTGATAACGCCTAAACATTTCTTGTTGAAGATTGGTAAGACGTTGTTCTTCAGCGGTTTTACCAATAGTAGCACGTTGTTCTTGCCCGGTCAATGCAATTTGTCGTTCCTGCCCGGCAAGTAATTGTTTTTGCGTTTTGCGTTGCTGTTGACCTGTAGCTGCAACATTAAGACGTTCTTGAATACCACCAGCAGCAACAGTTTTACGTTGCTCTTCGCCACCAACTTGAGTGCTGAGACGTTGTTCAGAACCTTGTGCTTGAAGACGACGAATGTCTTGACCAGCAAAGAACTCTTCATTGGCACGATCAAGCTCAGCACCAAGCTCCATGTTGAGTCGCTGCTGAGCATTACTAATTTTAGTAAGCTCAAGTTGAGTCCTAAAAGCTTGCGTTGATACCGGTGTTGATGTCGGTGGCGGAGGTGCTGGTATATATGTTACACTTGGAGGTGATGGTCTACTTCCCATTGTCTGCTTTTAACTCAGTAGTGTAATTTTAGATCAAGCAATCCCGACGTTTTTACCTTGATAGCGAGGACGCATTGCTGCAGCTTGTGCTTGGTTTGCAATGGCTTGCATCATTGTAGCTTCACCTGCTTGTGCTGATTGCATTCGTGATTGCAGTTGTTTTGGAGAACCTTGTTCATAAGCAAGGGTAGCTGCCAGGTTACGCTGTGTTGCCTCTTGTGCAGCTTTACTGATTGTTGGATAAAGTTGATTAATTAAATCCAGTTGTTGCTGTGCTTCAAGATCAGAAACTGCTTTTTGAAATGCAAGTTGTTCACCGCGTTGCCGAGTAACAAAAGGTTCAACAGTTGCTAAATAGTTCTCAAAAGAAGGAATAGCACCTTCCCCACCGTACATTCCACCAGGTTGTTGAATATCCACATCACGTTTACCAGTTATCATGTCAATTCCAACAACCGGAAAAGGAATACGTTCAGCAATATTCAATGCAGGAACATTTGTAAAAGCCTCTGAAGGCTTAAACTTCATTTCCTCTGAGAATTTGTAAAGCTGGCCTTTTGGTGTAATTGCCATAATCAACCATATTGATATTGACTGGTGAGACCCTGACCAATAGCACCCATACCTTGTTGAGCAAGCTGTTGAGCACCAAGCTGACCTTGTGCAGTGAGTCGAGCACCAGTTTGAAGCTCTTGGCGAACTTTAGCAGCAGCAAGTTGACGTTCAAATTCGCGGCGCTTGGCTTCATCAATGACGGGTGCCATGTATTGAGTCTGTTTCTTGAGTTGGTCCATTTCAACGTCACCAAGCTGCTGACGATAAAGAAGATTTGTTTGATATGCACCAAGCGGATCTTGCTGTGTTAACAAACCAGCGGCACCAGGTAGGTTTCCAGGAACAGCAGCAGCATCATAAACTGGCATTCCAGTGGTCGGATCATATGAATAAGTTGCTGCACGTCCAAGACCAACAGCCTGAGAAGCGCCTTTTGCAAGGTCACCTGCCATGCGACCTGCCCCTTGAGTCAAGCCTGAAACAACTCCGCCGCCAGTTGACGCAAGGTTGCCAATTAAAGGAGCAGCAGCAATGGGAATTACCATCTGTGCAGCACCTGCGGCTCTTTGTGCTACGGTTGGAGCAGTTGCAAGACCAGCTGTTCCGCTTGGGGTAACTCCTGCTTTGCCTTTTGCAAAACGTCCACCGAGATAACCAAGACCTGCACCAGTTGCTGCTTTAACTGGATCACCTTCTCGAAGACCCGGTAGCGCACCAAGCGTTGCAGTTGCTAAGGGTAAAAACTGAGCAACTTTACTTAAAATTGGAATTGCAGCACCAATCATAATTCAATACCTCTTAATTAACATTTTACAGGAAGTAACCTTTTATCCAAATAATCCACCAATTGTACTACCAGCTGAACCACCAATCTTGGCACCAGGTAGACCACCAATTAATGCGCCACCAACAGTTCCAAATACTCCACCAATTGTAGAACCAATTCCACCACTACTTTTTGGTGCTTGGATAGTAAACGGTGCTTGTTGTTGTGGCATGAAAACAGAAATATCTGGTGCAATTTGTTGGAACCCACTGCCGCTAGTATTTTTTGCAAAATTAACAGAAGGTTGACGTTCTCCTTGAGAACGATATTTATTTTTACCGGAGCTTGCTAACCAGCTTAGACCTTTTGATAAAGCATCTTTCCATTTATCATCACCAGACCAAGCAGAACCTGAGTCATATGGTTTACCAGATAAACCCGAGTAATCTCCAATGGTATTCCAGTCTATTCCTGTTTTAAAATCTGTATTATAGTAATTAGCCATAACTATTTAACGTACTGTGAAAGTTGTTCCCAGCTACGAGCTTCTGGTTGTCCTAAAGCTTGAGCAGCAGTAGCAAAGTCACCATGTTTATACTTTAAATATTCTACGGGATCTTCTTTTTTAATTCGACGTTCCTGTGCTTTTTGCATTAACTTTTTAGTAACAGCAGCTGTACCCAATGCAGCGGCGGCACCAGCAGCAAGTAATGCTGGATCTTTAAAATCTCCTAATGCTTGACCAACTTTTTGAGCAACATTAGGAGTTGGAATTCCTTTTAAAGTTTCAGCATATTCTTGTGCAGTACGACCAAGTTCTTTTTGAATTTCTTCTTTAAATTCAGAAGAAGTTGTACGCTTTAATTCATTTTCAAGATCACGCTTTCTAAACATCAGATCTTGAGCTGCTTTAGTAACTTTTGGATCAATGGCGGCAGGTTTAATTGCTTCTGATAAACCACGTACTGTTGCAGCACCGGCTGCTGTACCTAATGCTGCACTTGCAGTAATTGGTACACCTTTAATACGAAGTTCTGGATCATTAAGACCACGAGCACTGCCACGAATAACTCCACCCAAAGCACTAAAAGATTGCCCTTCTGGATCAACTTTAATCAATTCTCCAGCTTCAGGTTTCATTGTTTGATACCGGCGATACTGAGAGAATGTTGATGGTGCTACATCAGGACGTTCTTTTTTAAATTCTTGATATGGTAACAGTTGACTACGTTGACCTAAAAGATAACGCATTCCAAGTTCTACTGGTACTGATTTAACAGTGCGACCAGTTGGATCTTCTTCTTTTGAAACTGGATAAACTGCTTTATAGCCAGCAGGCCGTAATCCTTCTGTAATTGGACCTGCAGTACCGCTTAAAGTATGAATCATGGCAGGAATACCAAAAGCAGCAACAGCACCTGCTGTGGGGCTTACGCCAAGCTTTGGACCAAGATATTGCCCTGCCATTCCAGCCATGCGCCAGGGGTTTGTGTATGCCCAAACTTTACGCCTTGATTTATCAGTTAAAACATCTGCAGCAGCTTCTGCTGTTTTACGAGCTGCTGTACCTACAGCTTGAGCACCGGGGCCTTCGTATTGTGTTCCAAATGAACTGACATATTGCCCCCAAGGAGCGCGATTAATGCCAGCTTGCATTGCATTTGCAACATCTCCTGCAAAACGTTTTACAAACTCAGCACTATTTGTTAAATAATTAAAGTTCATGTTTACCCGTAGCTAGGTGCGCTAAAACCAGCTTTAACGATATTCATTGCAGTGTCTTGCGGAGAGGTTCCACTACTTTGATGATGAATAAAGCTTGGAGAACTGTAGTTACGAGCAAGAGCAAGATTAATCATATTGTTATATCGTTCACGTTCTGCCATGGCTTCCATTTGTTGTTTAGCCATAAGTTGGCCATAGTGAGCATGACCAGCTTCTGTTGGTTCTGGGTCAATGCCAAGTGGATAGGATTGTGCACCAGGTAGAACAGCTTGGGCTACAGCTTGACCAACAGGTTGTCCAGCAAAGGATCCAGCAAGGTTAGCAACTGATTGTGGAAGACCTTTACGTTGCAAAGCAGTAGCAACTGGAGAACCAATAGCTGCACCTACACCTTGACGAATAACACTTTCGGCAACACTAGCTTCTGGTTCAACACCTAAAGCACGAGGAAGAAGTTGTTCTGCAGCAACACCAACGCCACCTTCAATAGCAGCATTCATTGCGGCTTCTTTAGCAAACTTTTGAACGCTAGGGCGAGAAAAAAATGCTCCTAATGCTTGTCCTGCTTGACGAATCATGATACTTCCATACCCCCTCCTGGGAATTTATTTGCCAAATAAGAATTCGGGTCACCTGATATATATCCTAGCGTAGATTCTGCACTAGCTTTTTCTTCATCTGGAACAATAAAGCTAACACGATATTTATTTAAAAAATCTTGCGCTCTTAAATTGGATTGTTGATCTTCAAAGTTTGGTACATTATCAAAAGTTGGAATTTTTGATTTTGCAAACTCTTCAGCATCTTCATTGCTAAAAACGCCAAAAGATACTTTGCTTGGATCTTGTGTAACGTCTTTAAACCTAGCTACAAACTTATCTTTCCAGTCATCAAAGTCAGCAGGAAAACCAGTAAAAGAAATTCCACTATCAATGGGTTCTCCTTCTTGAACATTTTTGTCTTTTATGCCACGACGATAAAATGCCATTATTTTCCTTTCTTCTTCTTACGTAGTTTACTTAATGTTTTTGCTAAGTTAGCTTGCTTAATTGTACGTTCATCATAACGCTCAGGATTAGAAGAAACTTGCGCGGCAAATTCTTTTGTTGACATGCCGCGCTCTTTTGCTTTTTTGGTAAATGCACCAGGGCGTTTAATTGCGTCCTGAATCCACTTATCAGCCATTACTTCTTGATAAGATTACGAGCCTGAGCTAAGGCTTCTTCTTTACTAATAATACCATTGACATGGCCAGCAATTGCATCAGCAACTTTAAGCTCAGTTGGTTGTTCAGAAGCAGTGACATACTTGCGAACTTTTTCTGCAGCAACAGCAGGAAGCCAACGAGCAGAGGCTTCACGTGCTGCAACTTTAATTTCGTTAGCAGAAATTTTGCCATCAGCAACAGCTTCAATAGCAAGTTCAATGGCAAACTCAACATCAGAACCACCCCAAGATTGCATGTGCTGTTCAAGAAGAGGATCAATAATGTCATAAGCACGAGCAACGATAGGACCATACGCAAGTGCTTTGTGGTCTGCAATTTGTTTGACAATCCAAGCTACACCAGCAGTAACGCCAGAACCAAGGATTGCTGCAATGATGGGTTCAAATGCAGTCATGATAAGTACCTAATTAATTACAATTCTATCTCTTCCAACCTTACTAAGGTTTCCGCCTTGCAATGTATTGAGGAACCTGACGACCTTCTTTTAATAAACCTTGAGATTGCATACGACCAATTTTACGAGTGTATTCTTGCAGAGCACTATGACCACGCTCTTGATTTTGAGTAATGGCAAAAAGTTTATGAGAAGCGTAGGGATCTTCTGTTGCAAGATCTAAACCAGCCCCTTTTAAGCCCTGGTTAAATGCTTTACCGATCATCTTGGAGCGTTCAATACTTGCTTCCCCAGCACCATAAAGAACTTGGTTGGCAGCATTTCTGAAGTCATAGTTACCAATACGACCTGACTCATTGATCATTGGATCAGGGAGTTCAATACCATCTTGTTCTGCATAATGTTGAGCAGCACGCACAAAAATATCATCGGCAATATGTCCATAATTACGACGCAATGCTTTTGTTGTCATTCGCTTAATACCAGATTCTGTCTTAATATTTAAGAACTGAGAACTCGTGGGGAGCATAGAACCACCTTCGCCTTCTGAATGCGTAGCAAATAACTGATTCATTTGCCTTGTTGTACTAGGCTTCTGTGCTGCAGCCCTATTCTGACGCGCACGTTCTAGAGTCTCTGGTGTTGAACCTGTTGTTACATCAGTAAAAGGTTTGTATTCAATATCAGAATCAGAACGTCCAAGTAAACTTTCAACTGCACTAGCAGTCATCTCACGATTTGCCGCTTGTTCTGCCGCTACCACACCCGAAGCTTCACGAAGCGACTCTGGTGAAATTGCTCCCATACCACGAAGGGGACGACCTGTTGCACCAACAAGAACAGCGGAAACATCAGGAGTATCTTCCATTCCACGAAGACGTTGAGCACCTGCTGACTTACGACCTTGCGAGGTAAGTCCTGCAACATCAGCTTCTGCATATTGTTCAGCTAAACCAAGTGCGCGTTCACTACCAGAAGCGCCAGTACGAACGCCCATCATGCGACCAGTTTGACGCATTCCTGGTGCAAAGGTTTGTTCTCCTATAGCAACTCGTTCGCCAGGTGAGAAGAGACGTTGTTCTTCAAATGAGAGGTCGCCAGCACCACCCGCTATTTCCATAGCACGTTCAAAAGAGAGTGGAACGCCTGCTTCGCCACCAGCAGCAACAAGCTCGTAAGCAGCTTGCTCTTGGGGTGAAATTTCTGAAAGCCGACGAGGACGTTGACGAACTGGTTGACCAGAGGTGATGGTTTCTACTAAAGCTGATGCTTCACTAGCAAGATCACGTTGATTGTCAGCTTCCATTGCAATATTATGCTGACCAGTCAAACTATTAGGATTAAATGTTTGCGCTTTAGGAACTGTATTATCTGGCGTAATGCTAGATGCTAATGTAGTATTGGTAACATCATTTTCAACTGCTTCTGGCAGGTGATATTTAACAAGACCAGCAAATTCTGGACCTTGTTCTAATTTACCCATTAAGCTACCAATTTTACCAATAACAGTAGAAGTAGTCACATACTCCCCTTCAGGAGTAGGAACAGGGTAAATATTTGATGGCAAATTTTCACTATGAGAGAAAGGATCTCCCATACGTTTTGCCATCATATTCATGCGTTCTAAAGCTTGTTGAACACGACGTTCTTCTCTAGCTTGCGTTGGACTCATACCCATTTCGCCAGGAACTTGAAGTGCTTCACTAAAAGCAGAACGTGCCTTTTGACGTGCAAATTCACCAGCAGATGCTGGACCAGAAGTTTGACGAGTTGCAAGAGATTCAGCTTGAGTTGTATCTCTACCAGTTAGTAAACCTTTTGGTTCAACACCACTAATTTGATGTGGAACAACCTGTTGTTGATAATTTTGAGCGGTAGTATTTGGTGTTACATCGTAGCTTGCACCAACAACATCAGCATCAACAGTACGTGGACTACCAACAGTTTGCAAAAACTCTTTAACTCGTGCAGTTGCATTTGTTGTTGCTTCTTTTGCAGTAGCAAAACCCGTTTGAACTGCTTGTTGCACCCTTGGATCACGTGCAGCGGCGACACCAGCGACAACACCACCTGCAATTAGAGCACCTTTAGCTAAATTTTGTGCCAGGGAAGGCTTTTGTTCTTCTTGTTGTTCCCCTAATGCCCCTTGTTTACCAAAATTACGGGTAAAATTATATACCTCAGGAGCAACAGCAGCCTTTTCTTCTGGAGTTGAAGGATATTTTTTACCAGTTACACGCGCCCAGAGGTTAAAATCTTGCGGAGATACGGGCATTATTTTGAATAATTCTAGATATAACGATTTTAAGCGTCATAAACCTACAAATTAATGGTTATTACTACCCCAAAAGGCCCTTAAAATAGGCCATTTTGGGTTAAAAATTACAAGAGACATCAAGCACCATACCAAGGCAGGTTGCTGCGTGAGGAAAAAAAGAAAGGTTGGGTAGCGGAGGTTAATGAGTGTGTGAGTGTAGCGGAGGGTGAGATGGGTGGGGTGTAGTTTGTTTTTTTGGATCAATGCCTCAACCTCGTCTGACCAAAGCCCAGGAAGAAATCAAGGCATGGCTTCATGCTGATTACTTGAGAACTTTAGATGAAATGGGTTACTCATCTTATCAAGAGTACCTTGATGAGATGGAGTATGAGGAATTGATGGCTGCTAACCGCCACGATGATGACCCAAATTGGTAAGATTGGGGGCATAATCGCCCCTATCTTCCCCCCAAATCCCTTCCAACGCAATCGATCTCAACGATTCGGCCTAGAGATGCGTCGCGCCCGTTTGGGGCTCCGGCAGAAGCTGTGGATAATTAATGCCTCTTTTTCGTTTAATTATCTATTTACTGCTGAATGAAACTTGCATGAAACTTATGTAAGTGTTTCTTGTAATTGATAAGTTTCATTTGGATAAATTGATCCTCTTGTTTGTTAATTATAAATCTAATTAATCCTTAAAGTTATAAATGATTTGATGAATGTTTTTATTTAAAGACATTCTTCGTTTGATGCTTGGCAGCCAGGTGGAAGCCTGGTGTAAGTCCAAGATACCGAACCGAGCGGAGATCGGTACCGCCACATCGAGGAGCGCCATGAGCGTCTTCAACACCGCTACCGACAACGGCCTTCAGCAAGAAGGTTTGTTGCTTCCCACCAGGGAAGAACTTGGTGAGAAAGCCTTCAACACCATCCGTTTCTGGATGGAAGAAGGCAACTCGCAGCTTCTCAGCCATGAGCAGTTGCTTCAGATTGCCGCCTGGGCACTGAAGTCTGCTGGTTACCACAAGCTGCAACACGACGTTCTTGCGGAACTTTTTGAGCTTCCCGAGGACTACGGTTGAGTTAGGCGTGATGCCGGGGGATCGAATCCCCCACTCAACTATTGCCCACAGCGGAGATGGGCACCGCACAACAGGAGATTCCTGTGGCCAAACTTCAGACAACGCACACTCTTCAGTTAACTACTGAAGAACTAAGCCTGCTTCACACCGCTCTTAAAGGCTACCGTTGGTCCCAGAATAAGAGCGAAGAAGAAGAGGAATTTCTTTCGAGCGTTCGATCTATTATGGATGCTTTGGAAGATACCTTTGCACTCAAGCTGCTCAGCTGATCCGTCAAAGCGGGAGGCAGGGTGCAATCCCCTGCCCAGTTATTGCCACTCACCGAGAGTGGCTTTCTTTGCATCATGACACCTGACAATTTTGTTGAGCAGCTGAACCTCGCTGAAGCTGCTGCTGATTTCACCATGCGTGACTTCATGAATGATCACATGCGTAAGTATCACGCTGGCCAGTTAACAACTAACCAGAAATTAGTTGCTGCTGGCGTAATGGTTGGTGTTGCTGCAGTTGCTGCTGCTTGCACACCGAAAGGTAGGCAAGCAGTTCAAGGAACAGTTACTAAAACTCGTTGCAGAATCGCAAGATTCTTTGCACCGAAGGAGGTTAACGTGCATCCAGAAGATCCCGCAGTGGATTTTGTGGATGTAGTAGCTAACTGAACGTTTAGGGAGGTTAATTCCTCCCCTTTTTCTTTCTTTATTAAGAAGGAAGTTCAAAAACCAGTGTTCTTAGAGGTTTGTATGAAAATCTCCGTGATCAATAAGCGCAGTCTTAGTGATGCGCTCCCAGGTCCAGGTGTGACGCGCGTCTATGTAGGACGACCGTCTCCGCTGGGAAATCCCTTCAAGATTGGACGCGACGGCGATAGAGACGCCGTGGTCAGTAAGTACCGCCAATGGCTATGGCGCAACATGAACAGCCCCAAGGTGAAAGCGGAGCTGAACGCTCTTCTAGGCTTGGCACGGAAGGGCAGCCTTGAGTTGGTGTGCTGGTGTGCGCCTCAGGCTTGCCACGCTGATGTGATTGCCAATGCACTGCGTTGGTTGAACAGCCAGCAGCCCTAACAGCTGAGTCCGTTCAAGCGGCCATGAGGAGATGCAATGTCTCCTCCAGTTATTGCCCAGTACGTAGGGATGGGCTCCTACACCGTGGAGAAATTCATGCACGTCTACAAGCTCAGAGAGTTCAATAGGAGACTTTGTTGCGACGAGGGTGTCATTGGTTATTACGCTTCTAAGCGTAATGCTGATGCCAAGAGTGTGGAACTGTCTACAAGACAGGCCAAGGAAGAAGAGGAGGATTGGATTACTAATCCTTGTGAGTGCGGTTATCGTAATTGCGAGCGTCGTGATCACTTTTTCAACGAGTGGTCTGTTGAGAAGTTTGATCTTACTGAGCTTTCGATGAGAGAGCTTATGAAGATTGAGCTGGCAGATGCTGATCAGGATTGATCAACGTGGAGAGATTCTTGCACTGAGGGGCTTCGGCCCTTCTCTGCAGGACTCTACATCCTGTGTTCTATTCCAAATCATTTCATGAATCGTGATTCTCTTAAAGAAATCATCAAGCAAACTGAATGGATCAATGCTTTTGATGAAGATTTTGAATTACAGGTCTCCAAGAACGGTGTTCTGTTTGCATTCTTTGCTATCAATGTTAATGAAGAATCAAGTTGGAAGAATATTCCAATACGTCATTTAAAAAGTGGTTGTATTGATTTTTGTGTTAATGATAAATGGTATGACTACCAATTTATAGATGAAACAATTGATCTCGACAAAGCAACGACTTGTCGTTGGATCATTGAAATTCTACGGTTAATCGATTGACTTCTGCACTGAGGGGCTTCGGCCCTTCTCTGCAGGATTCACTATCCTGCGTGTCCTTTGTTTTTTATCATCATGTGGTGCACTTTCAAGTACCAGAAGAACAACCAAGATGCTTATCTTGTGAATGTTCATGGTGACCATGCTGAGTTGCTCAAGGTTAATCCTGCAAAGGGTTGCAGTGAGCACATTATGCTGACCGCTCCTGTGGCAGTAATCCGCGATTCTGTCAAAAGATTACTTTCACAGGGTTATAAGAAGTGTGATCAAATAGAGCTGAGCTTAAGAGGCTTAGCTTCTAATTGATTACTGCGTTAGCTCTTTGTTAACCTGCGTAGCAATCTGCTACAAAGGTATTCAGGACTTCATGGGCCAGGGAGTTGACTCTTCCTGGCCTTTCTTTCTTAATTGTTTCTTAACATTCCCTTTCACAATGACCTCCTTCAAGAACAAGCTCGAAAACTTTGTTGATAGCCTTCCTGTTGAACCATTTCTTGCAATCGTATTTGGTGCTGGAATCGGTCTTCTTGCAGCAGATAAGATTGAGGATTACATGTCGCACCTTGCTGTTGAAAGGTGTAAGAACAACAGTATTTATCAACTTGTTGTAATTGATGGGTTTCTTGGACAACAGAAACACTGCATTTCTCGCACCAGCATCTACGGTCCAGCGGCTCCTCTCAAGCCTTGAGCGTTAGCTCTTTGTTAACCTGCGTAGCAATCTTCTGCAAAGGTATTCAGCACTTTGTAGAAACATTGCAGTAGTTCTCATGTAATGGGATCCACTGCATAAAATTCATTCAGATTCCTACACCTAAGGGACTTATAAGTTTTACTTATCTCTCGCGGTAAGGTAACTTGTGATTCCTTTTCTATAGGATTCTTTATTTCTAAAAGAATATTAGGTTTATCAATGACTGACAATTATTAGTTTTATCAATAATCACTTTTTAACTGGACAGTCACATCCGTAACGCAAGTCCTACTGGGCGTTCGTAATTGCTATGCAGACAGCATAGAGAGGAGCGATGTAAGTCCCAGGCTATTCATCTACCTACTTAATTCAAATGCACTTTTCTCTTCCTTCTAACCTGCAACAAGAAGTCATTGGTTATGACAAGACACTCAAGAGTTTAACTCAATTAGAAAAGTCAAATTCTAGAACTCTTAAGCACTCTAAAGGTAACGTTATCTCTCTTGGTCTTATCCCAGAGAATGTTGTTAAGCTCTCTGATCAACAAAAAGCTATTGATCATATTAACAGAGCATCAGCACCTAATGCATTCCAGCTATTTACCAAATCTGTACCTGGTGAAGATCCCGAGCCGTTGGCTGTGATTTATTACTTCAAGCAATACTGGATTGCATGTTGGATGCCCAGGGATAAAGATGCTGGTTACATCTATGGTATCACTGTTGCATTCCGTAATAGCGCAACTGCACTGAAACAATTCAACAACGGGTTGTTCCCTCATACTGGATATGACAAACCAGCTATTGTTAAGAGCATTGACCAGATGGAACGAACCAAGATTGGTCGTACTGAATGGTTACACAAAACACTGATTGTCAACAAGGAAATATTAAATAAAGGTTACAAGAAAGAGTACTGGCGTGAAGTAAATAGCAACCATTTCCTTAAGTCATATGGTCAGACGCAAAGTATCTTTGAAGCTGTTCGTCGATGGCATGAACAATTGTCTAAGCTTATTCCAACATGGACTGATGGTTATCTTTATAGTTACACAAACTTTGATCGTCTCACCGATGAAGGTAGCAGTCTTTATTATTGTATGAAACAAGAATGTTATTGGATGAAACGACATGCATTTAGTGGTAATACTCATGATCTTGATACATATGAACATACAGTTGACTACCACCTGAAGAAGATTAAGTCAATGACAAAAACTGCAGCATTTGATTCAACTTTAGATCGTCCTTGGTTCCGTAAGTATCTTGCTGCTGCACTAACCGAAACTCAACAGCGATATGACAAAGCAGGTCATAAAGCCTGCATAGAAACTATCTGTCAACCAGTTAACTGTATTAACCAATATCTTGATTCATTGTCATCTATTTATCAGATTTATCCTGATGCAAATCCAGATGTACTGCAGAATCACTACGAAATGTTTGAACAATTAGACATCGCTGCAAGGTATGAAAATGCAAATGAATGGATTCGCGCTAACGTTCCATTT
>Ga0208018_100346_pt1 | contig 13185 bp, 12 predicted proteins | sample 31_taG_FD_184105 | JGI IMG/M metagenome (GOLD analysis project Ga0208018, IMG submission 184105) | Marine viral communities from the Gulf of Mexico - 31_GoM_OMZ_CsCl metaG (SPAdes) (version 2) | ecosystem: Environmental > Aquatic > Marine > Oceanic | place: Gulf of Mexico | collected 2015-07-12 | reverse complement strand
CAGCCTTGGCCGTTTCCCGCGTCGCTCATGTTCGGCTGCGCCGGAGAGGCGACAAGCCACGAGATCACCATCGACCCCAAAGAGATCGAAGAGGCCCTTTGGGTGTCCAAAGAGGACATGATGGATGTCTTTGCCGGGCAACACCCCAAGATCAAACCGGCCCGAAAGGGGGCGATTGCGCATTTCCTGCTGGAAAACTGGCTTGCGGATACGCTGGATTAAGGCAACCTTCGGGAAAGACGACGAACAAGGCAAAACATGAAATTTTCCACCAAAGAAGACATCGACGCGCCGATTGATGCGGTATTCGACATGCTGTGCGAATTTGACCAGTTCGAACGCGCCGCCATGCGCCGCGGCGCAGAGGTGCAGCGCGTGGACCGGCTCGCAGAAGCGGGGCCGGGGATGCAGTGGGAAGCTGCCTTTGACATGCGCGGCAAACGGCGCGAGCTTCAGGTCGAGATGGACCGTTTTGACCGCCCGACCGAAATGAAGCTGAACACCCGTTCGCAGGGGCTGACCGGCGACATGAGCTTTGATCTCGTCGCCCTGTCACGCAGCCGCACCCGCATCATGGTCGCGCTAGAGCTCAAGCCGCAAAACCTGTCGGCCCGTCTGCTGGTGCAGTCGTTGAAGCTGGCCAAAAATTCGCTGACCAAGAAGTTCAAGAAACGTGTCGGCGACTATGCCAAGGACATGGAAGACCGCTACCACAAACCCCGCTAGGGGGTTTGCGGTGATTGCCGCGTTTACTGGCCGTGACGGTCGGGATGCGCGGGGTAGACGCCCAGAATATCGATGAAGTTGGTGAAATGCGCCAACTCCTCCAGCGCGCGGGCGACGGCGGGGTCTTCCGGGTGGCCTTCGATATCGGCATAGAACTGGGTCGCCGTGAACGACCCGCCCGCCATGTAGCTTTCCAGCTTGGTCATGTTGACGCCATTGGTCGCGAAACCGCCCATGGCCTTGTAAAGTGCTGCCGGGATGTTGCGCACCTGAAAGACAAAGGTGGTCAGCATGTTTTCCGCACGGCGGGTCTGGTCCAGCTCGGGCGACATCAGCAAAAAGCGGGTGGTGTTATGGTCCAGATCCTCGATGTCGCGGGCCAGCACCTTGAGCCCGTGAATATCCGCTGCGACCTCGCTTGCCAGCACGCCGATATCGCGTTCCTCCGACACCGCAAGATCCGCCGCAGCCCCTGCGCTGTCCGCCGCTGCCTCTGAGGTGATGCCATGGGCGTCCAGCCAGCTGCGCGCCTGCGGGATCAGCACCATATGCGCGCGCACGTGTTTGATGTCTTCGAGCTTCACGCCGTCATGGGCCATCAGGCTGATGCGCACGCGCACGAAGGCCTCCGCGATGATGCGCAGCCCGCTTTGCGGCAACAGCCGGTGGATGTCCGCAACCCGCCCATAGGTCGAGTTTTCGACCGGCAGCATCGCCAGATCGGCGCGGCCTTCGCGCACGGCGCGGATCACCCCTTCGAAGGTCATGCAGGGCACGGGGATCATGTCGGGGCGGGCTTGCAGGCAGGCTTCGTGGCTATAGGCCCCCAAAGCACCTTGAAAAGCGATGCGCGGCGCGGTTTTACTGGTCATCAGGGGCATCCTTCTTCAAGCCGTTGCCAACTATGGCGTTTGGTCGCGGTAACTACACCTTGCCCCGACGAAGGGAAAGCAATAGATACGCCTGCAATACGATGCCCGAATACCAACGATGGACCTTCACGCATGTTCGATACAATGACCGTTACCAAAATCGCTGCCGGCCTGTTTGGCGCTTGGCTTGTCCTTCTGCTTGGCAAATTCGCGGGCGAAGAGCTTTATCATGCCGAAGCGCATGGCGAACAAGGCTATGTCATTGAAGTGGCAGACGCCTCTGGTGGCGGTGAGCCCGCTGAAGAAGTCGATTTCGCCGAGATCATGGCGGCTGCCGATCCGGCCAAGGGGGAAAAGGTTTTCCGCAAATGTTCCGCCTGTCACAAGGTTGAGGATGGTGCGAATGCGGTTGGTCCCTACCTCTACGGTGTTGTCGGGCGTCCGGTTGATTCCGCTGACGGGTATGCGTCCTACTCCGGCGCGCTTGAGAAAGTGGCAGAGACATGGACCCCCGAGAACCTGAACGCCTTCCTGACCAAGCCTGCGGGTTTCGCGCCAGGCACCACGATGGGTTTCGCGGGTCTGCCCAAGATCGAAGACCGGGCGAATGTGATCGCCTATCTCGACAGCCTGGACAACTGATCCACCCCATATTCCGATTGCAAGGCCGCCCCCTCGTGGGCGGCCTTTTGCTGTGAAGTGTCCTGTTTTCAGTCAGGTAACATATTCGCAACTTGTAACTTGGGCGGTCGGGCCGTTAGCGTGTATCCGGCAGTGATCTGCCGCGACGACCCTTGTCTATCGCCTGTTGTTATAAAGGATACGCCCGATGCCCCGGACCCATGCCCGTGCTGACACAAAATCGCAAACCCCCATGCTGCGCGTCGCTGGTGCGGCCTTGCTTGTTTTCGGGGCCGCGATGCTGGGCGGTGCCGCTTGGGGGCAGGATGACGCCGCGCAGGGCAGTGACAAGATCATCACCGCGCATGGCTATTCCTTTTACGGCGATCTGAAATACCCCGCCGATTACACCCATTTCGACTACGTGAACCCCGACGCCCCCAAAGGCGGCGAGATTTCAATCTCTACCCTCGGGACGTTTGATTCGATGAACCCCTATTCGCGCAAGGGTCGTGGCGGTGCGTTGAGCACGGTGATGTATGAAAGCCTGCTCGGCGAGGGCGTCGGCGGAGAGATCGTGCCCGCCGATGTTTACGGCGAAGCCTATTGCCTGCTGTGCGAGAGCCTTGAATACCCCGAGAGCAAGGATTGGGTGGTGTTCCACATGCGCAAGGACGCCAAATTCTCGACCGGTGATCCGGTGACGGCCCATGACATCGCCTTCAGCCACAACCTGCTGCTGGATCAGGGGCTGAAATCCTATGCCGATGCAGTGCGCAAGCTGATCCCCAAGGTCGAGGTGATCGACGATTACACCATCAAATTCTATTTCAGCCCCGGCGTGTCCCGGCGCAGCCTGATCGAACAGGTCGGCGGCGTGCCGGCGTGGTCGAAAAAATGGTACGAGGAAACCGGCGCGCGGCTCGACGAATCGCGGCTGGAAACCTCGCCCGGGTCGGGCCCCTATATGATCGACAGCATCGATGTGAACCGTCGCATCGTCTATAAACGCAACCCCGATTACTGGGGCAAGGACCTGCCGTTCAACGTGGGCCGCAATAATTTCGATAAAATCCGCGTTGAATACTTCGGCGACGAAAATTCCGCGTTCGAGGCCTTCAAGGCGGGTGAATATACCTTCCGCACCGAGGGGAGCTCGAAACAATGGGCGTCGTCCTATGACTTCCCCAAGGTGACCGCAGGGCAGGTGGTCAAAGAGGATATCCCCGACGGGTCGCCCCCCACGCCCTCGGGCATCGTGTTCAACCTTGGCCGCGAGGTCTTGCAGGACAAGCGCGTGCGCGAGGCCGTGGCCCTGGGGTTCAACTTCGAATGGACCAATGAATCGCTGCAATACGGGCTGTTCAAACAGCGGGCGTCGTTTACGCAGGACACGCCCCTGATGGCCACGGGCGCACCCCAAGGGGCGGAACTGGCGCTGCTGGAAAGCCTTGGCGACGTCGTGCCGCCCGAACTGCTGACGGAAGATGCGGTGATGCCGCATACGTCGGATGCGAGCCGCCTGTCGGACCGTCGCAACCTGCGCCGCGCAATGAAGCTGCTGGACGAGGCCGGTTGGGCTGTGGGCGATGATGGAAAACGCTATAATGCGCAGGGCAAACCCTTGCAGTTGCGGTTCTTGCTGAACTCCTCGGGGTCGGCGACGCTGTCGGCGGTGATTGAAAACTTTATGTCGAATTTGCAGAACATGGGCATTGATGCCGTGCTCGAGAAAGTCGACAGTTCCCAATACACGGCCCGCGAACGGGACCGCGATTACGACATGGTCTATGACAGCTATGGGGCGTTTCTGGGCACAGGCACCGGGCTGGAACAACGCTATGGGTCAGAGGCGGCGGCCTATTCGCTGTTCAACCCTGCAGGGCTTGCCAGCCCGCTGGTAGATGCGATTGTGACCGCGTCGCTGGCAGCCGACACGAAAGAGGAAGAGGACGCCAGCCTGATGGCGCTGGATCGGGCACTGCGCTATGAATTTTTCATGATCCCGACCTGGTATAACGACAGTTTCTGGACCGCCTATTACGACCAGTACGAACACCCCGAAACGCAGCCGCCTTACGCTTTGGGCTACCTCGATTTCTGGTGGTACAATGCCGATAAAGCAGACGCCTTGCGCGCTGCGGGCGCACTGAGGTAAACGCCGGCCATGGGCGCATATATTCTTCGACGGCTGTTGCTGATCATACCGACGTTGCTTGGGATCATGCTGATCAACTTTGCACTGGTGCAGTTTGTGCCGGGTGGCCCTGTTGAGCAGGCGATTGCGCGTATTCAGGGCGGTGGGGACGTGTTCGAAGGGTTCTCTGGCGGGGGATCGGATGCGGGGAATGCCGCAGATACCGGCGGCAACGAGAATTACGTTGGCGCACGGGGCCTGCCGCCCGAATTCATCGCAGAGCTTGAGAAAGAGTTCGGTTTCGACAAACCGCCGGTAGAGCGGTTCGTGAACATGCTGTGGAATTACATGCGGTTCGATTTCGGCGACAGCTACTTCCGGTCGATCAGCGTGATCGAGTTGATCAAGGAAAAGCTGCCCGTGTCGATCACGCTGGGGCTGTGGTCCACGTTGATCGCCTATCTGGTGTCGATCCCCCTTGGCATCCGCAAGGCGGTCAAGGATGGCACGGCCTTTGATACATGGACATCGGGCGCGATTATCGCCGCCTATGCGATCCCGGGCTTTCTGTTCGCGATCCTGCTGCTGGTGCTGTTCGCGGGCGGGTCCTACTGGCAGATATTCCCGCTGCGGGGGCTGACCTCGGATAATTTTGACCAGCTGAGTCCATTGGGCAAGGTCGCGGATTACTTCTGGCACATCACGCTGCCGGTGCTGGCCTCGACCATCTCGGCCTTTGCGACGCTGACGTTGCTGACCAAGAACAGCTTTCTCGACGAGATCAAGAAGCAATATGTCGTCACGGCGCGGGCCAAGGGCCTGTCGGAGCGTAAGGTGTTGTACGGCCACGTCTTCCGCAACGCGATGCTGATCGTGATCGCGGGCTTTCCAGCGGTGTTTATCGGCGTGTTCTTTGGCGGCTCGCTGATCATCGAGACGATCTTTAGCCTTGATGGGCTGGGCCGTCTGGGGTTCGAGGCGGCGGTCGCGCGGGACTATCCGATCGTCTTCGGGACGCTGTTCATCTTTGGCCTTATCGGTCTGCTGGTCGGTATCCTGTCTGACCTGATGTATGTGGTCGTCGACCCGCGCATCGACTTTGAAAAACGCGAGGGCTGAACCCGATGGCGCTATCCCCGCTGAACCAACGCCGCTGGCGTAACTTTACCCGTAACCGTCGCGCCTATTGGAGCCTTTGGATTTTCGCGATCCTGTTTGGCATCTCGCTGTTCGCCGAATTCGTGGCCAACGACAAACCGATCCTCGTGAACTATCGCGGCGACTATTACATGCCGATCTTCAAGTTCTACCCCGAGACCGAGTTCGGCGGTGATTTCCTGACCGAAGCGGTGTACCGCGACCCCGAAGTGCAATGTCTGATTGCCTCGGGCGGGTTGATCGACTGTCTGGACGACCCCGAGGGGATCATCGAGGACGCCCAGGATGGCGAGGTTGCGGGCGAGCCGATTGCGGCGGGTTGGTCGATCTGGCCGCCCATCCCCTATAGCTTTGACACCGCCGTGGACCGTCCCGGCGCGGCCCCGCTGCCGCCGAACGGGCAGAACCTGCTGGGCACCGATGGCACCAAACGCGACGTGCTCGCGCGGGTCATTCATGGCTTCCGGCTGTCGATCATCTTTACCCTGATTGTGACGGGGGCGGCATCGTTGATCGGGATCATCGCGGGGGCGGTGCAGGGGTTCTTTGGCGGCTGGACGGATCTGATCTTCCAGCGCGTGATCGAGATCTGGACCTCGACCCCGTCGCTTTATGTGATCATCATCATGTTCGCCATTCTGGGGCGCAGTTTCTGGCTGCTGGTGTTCTTGCTGGTGCTGTTCAGTTGGACATCGCTGGTGGGTGTGGTGCGGGCCGAATTCCTGCGCGCGCGGAACCTTGAATATGTGCGTGCGGCGCGCGCGCTTGGGGTGGGGAATATGACGATCATGTTCCGCCACATGCTGCCCAATGCGATGGTCGCGATGCTCACGATGCTGCCGTTTATCATCACCGGCACGATCAGCACGCTTGCGATCCTTGATTTTCTGGGCTTCGGCTTGCCGTCGTCGGCCCCGTCCCTGGGCGAGCTGACGTTGCAAGCCAAGCAGAACCTGCAAGCGCCCTGGCTGGCGTTCACCGCGTTCTTCACCTTTGCCATCATGCTGTCGCTGCTGATCTTTATCTTTGAAGGGATCCGCGACGCCTTTGACCCGAGAAAGACGTTCTCATGACGCCTTCGACCCAGAACGCCGCGGTGCTGCAAGTGGATGACCTGCGCGTCTCCTTCCGTCAGGAAGGCGCGTTGACCCATGCGGTCAAGGGCGTGAGCTTTGCCGTGCAGCGCGGGGAGACCGTGGCGCTGGTGGGGGAGTCCGGCTCGGGTAAATCCGTATCGGCGCTGAGCACCGTATCGCTGTTGGGCGACAGTGCCGAGGTGTCGGGATCGGTGCTGTATGACGGGCAGCAGATGGTCGGGGCGAGCGACAAGCTGCTGCGCAAGGTGCGTGGCAATGACATCAGCTTTATCTTTCAAGAGCCGATGACCTCGCTGAACCCGCTGCATACGATCGAAAAGCAGCTGGCGGAATCGCTGGCGCTGCATCAGGGCGTAGCAGGGGCCGAGGCGCGGGCGCGTATCCTTGAACTGCTGGACAAGGTCGGGATCGTGGATGCGGAAAGCCGGTTGGGTGCCTACCCGCATCAGCTGTCGGGTGGGCAACGGCAACGGGTGATGATCGCGATGGCGTTGGCCAACAAGCCCGATGTGCTGATCGCGGATGAGCCGACCACGGCCTTGGACGTGACCATTCAGGCGCAGATATTGGACCTGCTGAAAGAGCTGAAAGACAGCGAAGGCATGGGCCTGCTGTTCATCACCCATGATCTGGGAATCGTGCGCCGCATTGCCGACCGCGTCTGCGTGATGAAACAGGGCGAGATTGTCGAACACGGCCCCACGCACGAGATTTTTGACAACCCGCAGCACCCCTATACGATCAAGCTTCTGGGGGCGGAGCCGTCGGGCCGACCGGACCCGGTTGCACCGGATGCCGAGGTGATCGCCAGCACCGATCATCTGAAGGTCTGGTTCCCGATCCAGAAGGGGTTCATGCGCAAGACGGTGGATCACGTGAAGGCGGTAAACGACGCGTCGCTGTCGGTGCGCGCGGGGGAAACCCTTGGTATCGTGGGTGAATCCGGGTCGGGCAAAACGACGCTGGCACTGGCGATCATGCGCTTGATCTCCTCTGAAGGGGGGATCAGCTTTATGGGGCAGGACGTGCGCAGTTGGTCCACGCGGCAGTTGCGGCGGTTGCGCAAGGATATGCAGATCGTGTTTCAGGATCCGTTCGGCAGCCTGTCGCCGCGGATGACCTGTATGCAGATCATCGCGGAAGGGCTGAGCGTGCATAAGGTGGACCCCGACCGCAATCCGCGTGAACTGGTGCGCGATGTGATGATCGAGGTGGGTTTGGACCCTGCCACGATGGACCGCTATCCGCACGAATTTTCCGGCGGGCAACGTCAGCGGATCGCGATTGCGCGGGCAATGGTGCTGCGGCCCAAGCTGCTGGTGCTGGACGAGCCGACCTCGGCGCTGGATATGACCGTGCAGGTGCAGATCGTGGACCTGCTGCGCAATCTGCAGCGCAAATACGGGCTCGCCTATCTGTTCATCAGCCACGACCTGAAGGTCGTGCGCGCGATGTCGCATAAGGTGATGGTGATGAAGCGGGGGGATGTGGTCGAATACGGCGATGTCGATACGCTGTATGACAATCCGCAGTCCGACTATACGCGCACCTTGCTACAGGCGACGACCTGAGCAGGCCAAGCTTAAGAGCTTGGCCCGATCATAAAGCAGTTCACATTGCGGGCGACCAGACGGCGGCAGGCCAGATCGGCTGTCTCGCGGGTCATGCCAAGGAAGTTGGCGTCGAACCCTTGCGGGCGACGCACGACTTTGCGCAGGCTGCCGTCGAGGGTCGAGATTTCGGACAATGCGGTTTTCAGCAACACTTTCTCGGCGGCATAGCGGCTGGGGTAGCGGCCCACATTCACGCCCCAGTGACGCCCACCAGATGTCGACACGCGTGTGATGACCTCGGGGGCGGGGGGCGCTTTGGGTGTGACCTGTTTGACCGCGGCGGTTTCAACCAGCGATGCGGCAGCCGAGGGGCGCAGCGTGGGCCGGACCGAGACCGAGGCGAGCAGGGTTTCCGCCTCTGCTGCGGGTTCCGGTGTCGGGGCAGGGGCCTCTGCCACGACGGCCGGCGCGGTTTTCTGCGCCTCTTTCAGCGCGGCGGTGATGTCCGAGTTCAGGATCGGCGAGGTCGCTTGGGGCACCTCTGCGGTGGCAACCACGACCTGAGGCTGGTGGCCCGGACGCAATGTGGGACGTTTGGAAGTGGTGACGGCCCCCACGAGGCGGATGACCTTGCCCGCGGCCCCGTCGGATGCAACGGGCGTATCTTCGACATCAGCATAGGCGGGTTTGGAGGGTTTTTTCAGCGGTGCGCTGGAGGGGGCGCGGCGGAAGCCCAGATCCATCAGCTCGGCCACTTTGGCGTTCCGCGCGCTGGTGGAGGTGCCGCCGAAGACGGTCACGATAATGCGTTCATTGCCCCGTTCCGCCGAGGCGGTGAGGTTGAAGCCAGCGGCGCGGGTGTAGCCGGTCTTGATCCCGTCGGCGCCTTTGTAGGACGACAGGAAGCGACGGTTGGTGTGGCTGACCTTGCGCACGCCCGCATCGGCAGTGATGCGCGAGAACAGGTTGTAGTATTCGGGGTGATCATACAGCAGGTGGCGGCCCATGATGGTCATGTCATGTGCGGTCGACATGTGGCCGGATTCTGTCAGGCCGTGGGCGTTCTTGAAGGTGGTGTTGGTCATGCCAAGCGCCTTGGCGGTGCGGTTCATGCGGCGGGCGAACTTGGCTTCGGACCCTTCGATGGCTTCCCCGATGGCGGTGGCGGCGTCATTGGCAGATTTGACGGCCGCGGCGCGGATCAGGTAGCGCAGGGCGATGGTCTGGCCCGATTTCAGCCCCAATTTGCTGGGCGGTTCGGACGCCGCGTGGCTGGTGATCTTGACCTTGCTGTCGAGCGAGATCTCACCACGCTTAATCGCCTCGAATGCGATATAAAGTGTCATCATTTTGGTCAGGGAGGCCGGGTGCAGACGGGTATCCGCGTTTCGTGAGTGCAACACTTCGCCGGTTCGGGCGTCGATCACATAGGCGGCATAGGGGGCCGCCATTGCGCTGAGCGGCAGGATCAGCAAGATCCATATAGCCGCAAGAATAAATAGCCCATACCGGGCTGGCTGCACACGCCGCACTCTCATCATAACTGCCTTTGCTCTGCCTCGGCCGTCGATTTTTCAACTGACCATTATTATTAAGGTAAGGTTACCATAGGACGTGTTTTCGATAAAGGCGTTCGATGTGGTGCAGCCCGGAAAAGCGGCGATTTCCGCGCAGCACATATAGCGTATGCCCAAAACTCCGCCACTATAGGGGCGATTGTGGCGGGAATGTGGCAAGAGTTGGGCGACAACGCAGCGAAGGTAAGGCGAGAATACAGCGGCGATCAGGGCAGCAGTTCTGCCACTTCGGACAGGCGGGTGATCTGGTGGAAGCGGGGCGAATCACTCGGGGCGGGGGCATGCTCCAGCGCCCAGGTGACGCCGTGGGGGATATAGACGCCATGCCCGCCCGCGTGGATCATCGGCACCACGTCCGATTTCATGGAGTTCCCGATCATCATGCCGCGGGCCGGGCCGTCGCCGTGGGTATCAAAGATGCGCTGGTAGGTTTGCGGGGTCTTGTCCGACACGATTTCAATCGCGGTGAACATATCGCGCAGCCCGGATTCAGCGAGCTTGCGTTCCTGATCCAGCAGATCGCCCTTGGTCACCAGCACCAGCCGATAATCGTCTTGCAGGGTTTCGAGGGTTTCGCGCACATCGGGCAGCAGTTCGACCGGATGGGCCAGCATATCCCGCCCCGCCGCCAGCAGTTCTGAGATGACATCCGCCGGCACGCGGCCCTCGGTGACCTCTATCGCGGTTTCGATCATCGAGAGGGTGAACCCCTTGATGCCAAAGCCGTAGTGGGGGATGTTGCGCCGCTCTGCCTCCAGCAGCCGGCCCATCAGGCTGTCGCGGTCGGTGTAATCGGCAAGAAGTTCCGCGAATTTGACCTGTGTCAAAGCAAAGAAGCGTTCGTTGTGCCATAAAGTGTCATCGGCATCAAAACCGATGGTCGTTAGCGGATTGCCCATCTTTGGCGCGCCCTCTTTTCTAATTCTGCTTTAGGGTTATATAGACGCCTACACGACTCACTTGAAACGACTTCTCAGGCAGGAGCAGCAATGCGCCTTGATGATCTTATGATGGCGGGCAAAGACCGGGACGACGACGAAACCGATCTGTTGACCAAGACCAAACCAAAGACCAAGCGGCCGCCTTTGTACAAGGTGATGCTGTTGAACGACGATTTCACCCCGATGGAATTTGTGGTGATCGTGCTTGAACGCTTCTTCGGGCTGAACCATGCCCAAGCCTTCGAGATCATGTTGACCGTGCATAAAAAAGGGCTGGCGGTCGTGGGCGTGTTCAGCCACGAGATCGCGGAAACCAAAGTCGCGCAGGTGATGGATTTCGCCCGGCGTCACCAGCATCCGCTGCAATGCACCATGGAAAAAGAAGAATAACACGTGATTGATGCACGTCTGCAACTGGCGCTTGACGGCGGTGGTCTTGAGTTGCCAGCTGAAGGGACGATTGCCGTCTTTCAGCCCCCCCGTGACAGTGATTTGCCAGGTCTGGACAAAGACCGCGTGCAGATTATCCATGATTTCAAATCGGATTATGACGCATGGGCCGCGCGCGGCTATGATGTCGTGCGCACCATCAAGGACCGCTATGCGGCCTGTATCGTCTGCCTGCCACGCGCCAAGGCCGAAGCCCGCGCCGTGATCGCCGCCGCCTGCGAGGTCTGCGACGGGATCGTTGTGATCGACGGGCAAAAGACCGACGGTGCCGATAGTGTCCTGCGCGAGATGCGCGACCGTGTGACCGTGCAGGGCCCAATCTCGAAGGCTCACGGCAAGATGTTCTGGATCTCGGAACCGGCGGCGGAGTTCTTTTCCGACTGGCGTCAGGGGCCGGAGCTGACCGAAGGCGGGTTCTGGACCGCGCCGGGGGTGTTTTCCGCCGATGGTGTCGATCTGGCCTCGGCGCTGCTGGTGGACGCCTTGCCCGAGAAGCTCGGGTCCGAGGTTGCCGATCTGGGGGCCGGTTGGGGCTTTTTGTCGGCCCACGCGCTGACACGGCCTGACATCAAGAACCTTTACCTTGTTGAAGCGGGGCATATGGCGCTGGAATGTGCGCGCCGCAATGTCACCGATGATCGCGCGTCCTTTGCATGGGAGGATGCCACAAGCTGGGAGCCGCCCCACCGCATGGACAGCGTGATCATGAACCCGCCCTTCCACATCGGTCGCGCGGCTGAACCGCAGATCGGGCAGGCGTTTGTTGCCACGGCAGCACGCATCCTGTCGCCGCAAGGCAAGCTGTGGATGGTCGCGAACCGTCATCTGCCCTATGAGGCAGAGCTGAAAACCCGTTTCGCCCATGTCGAGGAAATTGGCGGCGATGCGCGGTTCAAACTGTTTCACGCCGCACGGCCTTTGCGCAAACGCCGATAGGCGGGCCGCGCCTGATTAAGGAACGATTTATGTCATTCTCAATCTCTGGCAAAAGCGTCATCGTCACCGGGGCCGCGAACGGCATCGGTTTGGCGATTGCCCGGCAATTCGCCGACAAGGGCGCAAATGTGATGTGTGCCGACATCGACGAGAAAGCGCTGGTCGAACAGCTGGGCGATGCCAAGGACGACGGCAACATCCGCTTTTTCGCGGGCGATCTGCGGCAACGTCTGACGATTGCGAACCTCGTCTCTGCCACCATTGACGCCTTTGACGAGGTCGACGTGTTGGTCAATGCGTCGCGGCAGTTCCTGCCGACGGATGCGCTGGACAGTGATGATACCAGCGTTGAAACCCTGTGGCAGGAAAACGTGATGACCGCGATGCAGCTGACGCAGCAGGTCGCCAAACGCATGATCAAACAGTCCGAGGGCAAGGAAGACGGCAGCGTGGGCAGCATCGTCAACCTCAGCTCGACCACCTCGCGGCACACACGGCCCGAGTTGATGGCCTATTCCATGGCGGCGGCCGCGCTTGAGCAGATGACGCGGTCGATGGCGCTGACGCTGGCCCCGCATCGCATCCGGGTGAACGCTGTGGCTTTCGGGTCGGTGATGAGCGGGTCGCTGAAAGCGTCCTGCGCCGAGAATCGCGAGTGGCGCGACGACATCCGCAACCACACGCCTCTGGGGCGCATCGCATCGCCGTCAGAGCTGGCCGACACGATCCAGTATCTTGCCGCCGACAGCTCTAGCTTCCTGACAGGCGAAGTGATCGTTGTGGACGGGGGGCGGTCCTTGCTGGACGCCGTGGACGCGCCGGCACACTAGAATACGCAGTAACGAAAGGCTTTGCGCATGACCGTTGATTTCGAGGCGGAGAAGACCCGCGCCGCTGAGTGGTTCCGCAGCCTGCGCGACCAGATCGTGGAGGCATTCGAGACGCTGGAGCGTGACCACGCCGAGGGCCCGCTGTCTGATGCCGCGCCCGGCACATTCGAGGTGACCCCGACCAAACGCAGCAGCGACGACGGCAGTGACGCGGGCGGCGGTCTGATGAGCGTGATGCGTGGCGGGCGTGTGTTCGAAAAGGTCGGCGTCAACGTCTCTACGGTGTT
>Ga0208018_100345_pt1 | contig 13197 bp, 22 predicted proteins | sample 31_taG_FD_184105 | JGI IMG/M metagenome (GOLD analysis project Ga0208018, IMG submission 184105) | Marine viral communities from the Gulf of Mexico - 31_GoM_OMZ_CsCl metaG (SPAdes) (version 2) | ecosystem: Environmental > Aquatic > Marine > Oceanic | place: Gulf of Mexico | collected 2015-07-12 | reverse complement strand
TTTGGCTAGGGAAGGTAATGCACAAGCTTTTAAAGTTGCAATGGCAGGACGCATGAATCCGATGGCAATTGCACGGGCAAGTGCTATGGCTTATGGAGTTTGAGTTTGCCAATGCGATGATAGTAAAACTAGGAGCTGAGTAATGTCATTCGGGGATTTTATCGGTAAGATCGCAGGCCCCGCTGGTACGATTATTGGCGGTGCTATTGGTGGTCCTGCAGGTGCAGCAATTGGAGGTGGCATTGGTAGTGCAGCTAGTAATTTATTAGGAGGTAGTGGTGGTGGAGGAGGTGGTATTAGTGCAGGAGATATTAATGCACAACAAAGTGATATTTTAGATAAGCTTCTTGGTTATGAAACACCAGGCAGTAAGTTTTTAGAAGACTATGCTCTAAACGTTTTTTTTGACACAGAAGAAGATTACAAAGATAGCAAGCGAGCAACAAATACTTTTGACATTATTAATGATGCAGTTCAATCAGAGAACTTAGATCCGTTCTCGGCCATGAATTTTATGGCCAGTAAGCTTTCTCCTACTAGTGAATTTTATAGTACTGATGACTTTGCGAAACTACTGAATGCAGAAGTTGGCAGCAAAAAACAAAGCAATATTCTAGGAGATGCTTTTGCAACCAACTTCTATCGTGGTCCTACAGCAAAAGAAGAACGATATTATAAAAACTTAGCAAACAGTATGGGCATGAATAAGAGCCCAATGCAATTTGCTAGCTTTATGAATTCACGCCTTGCTAATACTTTAGAAGGTGCTGCTAAAGGGCCTCTTAACAATTACGAGCAAGCTGCACAGGCTTATTACGGTACAGCTATTCGTGATCCTGAAGGTAATAAAACAGGCACTTATAATGTATTTGGTAGACCCTATCTCAGGGACGATTCCTCTAAACTTCTTGCGTAAGAACAATGGGTTACGGTGATTTCATTAATGAATACGGCGGCGATGGAAGAATCTCTAGAGGAGATATTAAAAAGTTTAGAGATGCTGGTGGATCAGCTAGTGATGCTCAAAAGTTTTTAGAATACGCTTCACAAGGTAAAAAAGGTTTTAAGGGAACGGTAGGTCAGGGTGCTTATGATAGTGCTGCTAAGACTGAAAAGTTTGGTGGCGGTGGAGTTGCGCCTTCTAGTGGCGGTGGCGGAGGTAGTACAGGCCCCAACGGTTGGGACATCGATAAATACTACGGTGACTTAGGCCCTGGCATGACGCCAGCCATGTTTGAACAACTTGGCCAAGAGACACTAGCCCACATTCAAGGTAGTTATGGTGTAGCTGTTGCTGATTCTTATGGTGCAAGTAATGTTCTTGTTCAAGAATTAATTTCAGATTCAAATGATTACGCTAATGAATTAAATCTTGAAGGCACTAAATACACAGCTGATCGCAGTTTAGATATTGCACAGTATCAATCTGATTCTCAAGAACGTTGGAGAAAATATATTGCTGATGTTGAAGCTGAAAATAATTTAGCTGTCCAAGGTTTAAAAAACCAAGGTGCTGTTGATCTTCAAGCAATTGTAAATACAGGTCTAACAGATGTAGCAGATATTCAAGGTGCGTATGCATCTGAGCGTGTACAACTGCAAGGTGAGTATGACGTTGAACGTGCAAATATTCAATCTGACTTTGAGAAGTTCAAAGCTGCTAGGGCGAAGGAAGGTCAGATCTATGGATCATTGATGGCTGGCTTCTGGAGTTAGGTTCAAGTAATATATTTATTAAAGTGATTAACTTTTCAAATGACTACTACTGGTGGAACCGGAACGGGCGGTGACTACGGGTCAGAACCTACAGTTGACCTTACCAGCTTTCAGGCTCTGTTAGATCGTCTTACCACTTCCAAAAAGCGTCAGCAACGTCAGAAGTCCGTTGAAGGTCGTCGTGACATCTACGCTGGTGGTTTAGCTTCCATGATGAGCAACTTCTGATCTAAACTCAACAGGTTAATAAAATGACCAGTAGCACAGGTGGTGTCGGAACCGGTGGCGATTATGATGAGTCGTCAGATGATTGGTTTGACCTACAAAAATACCGTGATGCTGCTGGAGTAGCCTACGAGTTTAGTAAGAAGAAAATGGAGGACGCTGGTGATCAAGAAAGACGAACGATTGGCAAAGGCGCAGAAGAACAACGAACTTCCGCACGTCAAGCCCAGGACTTCCGCGAAAGCGATGAGCAAAGGGACTACAAGCAAGCAAGGGACGCTTACACTTTCTGAGCTTGAAGCCAAAGTCTTTGAACACTGGCTAGACAATTTAGATACAGCAACGAAAGAATCTTTCTTATCTTTTGCTAGTGATACGTATTCTTTGATCCAGGTATTTTTATATGCTAGGTTCTTAGGCTATTCAGGTACAATCACTTCCTGTGATGCTTGGTTTGGCCTGGCATATGAAAAGCCAGATCATCTTGCAATACTCCTTAATGAAATTCAGGAGATGCAAGAAGATATACGTAAACTGCGTGAGGATATTGAAAACTATGCTGTCAAGCGTGATTCCGGTGTGGCTCGCATTGCTGCTATGCAAAAGGAATTGCGTTCCACTATCGCCCAGGTTGAGTCTTTTGTTTCTTCGCGTGACCGTAAAGGACTCTTGATGGCTGGTGCTGATAGAGCAATGCGTGAGATTATTTCTATCTTCCGTGATGATCCTATTGAAGGACCATTGCATGAAGCTTCGATGAGTGTCTGGGCTAGAATTCAATATGAAGAGGATTAGTCATGCAACCTGAAGGATTTGGATTTACTTCAAGAAGTGCAGGACACATGGTTGCTGATTTAAATCGCAATCGTAAGATGTCTCCTGGCCATACACCTCTGCAAGATCTTCTAGGTAATAAAGAGTCTGCTCGTCCTAATATGGATGAACAGACTGGATTACCTATAGCTGGTAAGTATTTAAATGGCCAAGAACAAAATGCCGCCCCAACTCCTGGAACACTTCCAGAAGAAGAACAAGAAGAACCAGGACAACTCAGAGGAAGACAACAAGAAGGACCAGCAGGATCAAGAATCGCTGGATAAAGGTAAAGCCAAGAAAGCTGTAAAAGCTGCTAAGCTGCAAAAAGATAAAGATAAGAAGTAGTGCCATCACATCTTCACTTAGCGTATCGTCGTAATGCTCAAGCAGCTGCTGCAAATCACAGGGTACGCAAGAGTAAAGATGAACATCTTTTAGAGAAAGCCAGAGAAGACTTTGGCTTTTTTTGTGAATATGTAGCTGATAAACCACCAGCAGGGCATCATCAAGATTGGCATCGTCAATTAGTAACTAATAACGATAGCTCTTGTCTGTTAAAAATTGCTGGACCTAATATTGATTTACTTGGTCCTAGGGGATCAGCTAAATCGACTGTGCTGGGTTTGTTCACAGCATGGGCTATTGGTATCCATACAGCAGCTAAAAAGCCGCTACAGATCCTTTACCTTAGTTATACGGTTGATATCGCACGATCTAAGTCAGCAACAATTAAACGAATTATTGAATCTAAAAAATACCAAGACGTTTTCCCTACCGTTAAGCTGCTCAAGAACGTTACAAGCAATGAGTACTGGTCAATTGACCATAAGTTTGCTGGTATTGATACAACAGGCGAAGAACAATTTACTTTATGCGCCGCTGGTCTCAAAGGATCAGTGACATCCAAACGTTCGCAGTTAGTTATTATTGATGACCCTGTGAAGTCTGCCGCTGATATTGGTAATCCGGACATCCGGAAGATGATGCAAGATAACTGGAATGCGGTGATCGCTCCAACCATGTTTGAAGGGGGCCGTGCGATTTGTTTGGGTACGCGATTCCGACACGATGATATTCATGCAACAACATTCTGTCCGAATAACAACTGGACGCAAATTGTGTTATCAGCGATTTTAAATAACGAGGAGACCGGGGAGGAAGAATCATATTGGCCTGAAATGTGGAGTTTGGATTATTTGAAAGAAAAGAAACGACAAGCGCCAATTGCTTTTTCGTTTCAATACATGAATCAGATTGTCAGACAGAACGAACTGTCATTGGCACCAGAGCTATTGGTTAAAGCCGAGATCGCAACTGAGTTTGATTGTTTAGGAGTAGGCGTAGACCTGTCTGCTGGCACCAAAGAAAAGAACGACTATACGGTCATGGTACTAGGCGGTCGGATCGGAGACAAGATCCACATCATTGACTACAGGCGTCTAAGAGTAATGGGTAATTTAGAAAAACTAGACGCTATGAAAGAACTGTTGCATGACTGGTCAGTGATCGGCAAGCAAGAGAATGGCATTTGGTTCCCAACTTATTCGACGTGTGACATTTGGTCTGAGGCTGTTCAGTACCAGGCTTCTTTAGAAGCTGACTTTAAACGTGTGTGTTTAAACCAAGAGAACTTATATAACTTAATTTGGCATCCTGTCAAAGGTTTCCGTGCAGATAAGTTGGCACGCTTTAGAGGCATCATGGGAATGTTTGAGGATCGTAAAATAATCTTTAACAGGTATAGAAACTTCACCACACTATTTGAAGAGCTAACTAACTTTGGTGTTAGCAGTCATGATGATTGTGTAGATGCCTTGGTTTGGCTTGTTAACGGTTTAATGAAACGCGGCAAACTACAACTTGACTTTTAAGATGGAACAGTTTATTGCTTTAGGTGTCGCCGTTGTTTCTGGTGGCGGCTGGTTTGCCAGCAAAGTCTTTGGAAGAATGCGTGCTTTAGAAGATCGTATTGATCGAATGCCTCTAGAGTATGTGTTGAAACAAGACTTTTTACGAGAGATGGAGAAACTAGATAAAGAGTTTCGCGAGATAAATGATAAGCTTGATAAACTTGTGGAAAGATTACTTTCCAAATGAGCTATTACATTGAGTTAGAGGAAGACTCCAACGGCGATTTATTTATGCCAATCCCTGAAGAAGTACTTGAAACACTTGGTTGGGAGATCGGTGATTTGTTGACATGGGATCTTAAAGGTGACGGTATCATTGTCCAAAGATTAAACTCAAAATTAAACGAGTAAAATAATAAAAGTTTCTTCTTGGTATATGAGATATTCAGGCGGAGATCCTAACTTAGGAAACACTGGTGGCTTAGGCCATCAAATAGAAGAAAGTCAAGCTGGTTTAATGCGCATGGTGCCGTTTAGTCGGTTTAATCCTGTTAGTCCTCAACAACAAATTAATCAGTTTGATAAATTAGATGCTATTCGTACGTTGGGCAATATGACTGAGGCCCAGAAGAATGGTTTTGCAAATAAGCATGTGTACTAATGGACTTAGCCGGACAGTATTTAAATTTAATGATGGAAGGCAAGAAACGTGCCGACTATCCTTTGCAGGGTTTTACAACTGAATATTCAGGTCCATTGCATGAAGATCCAGAGCACACTGGACAACGAATGGAAACAATGGGTGATGTTAGATCTGCTGCTGTTCCTCGTAATGCAAGAGCATCAGTTTTTGCTTCTCCAGGGAGCAAAGGATCTGGTTTTGCAAATGTAAATACAAGAAGGCAGTTTTAAATGGCACAAGACGATTCAAAATATACAAAGCCAGGTTTACGTGAATCGATTAAAAAGCGTGTGATGGCTGGCAGTAAAGGCGGTAAGCCTGGTCAGTGGTCTGCACGCAAAGCCCAGCTTGTTGCTAGTGAATATAAAAAGAAAGGCGGTGGCTACAAAGGTGGCCAATCCAGTAAACAAAAAGATCTTAAAAAGTGGGGTAAAGAAGATTGGCAAACAAAAGATCAATACGAAAAGGGTAAGAAAGCAGCAGCTGCTGCCAAGAAACATAAGGAGAAAAAATAATGCCTATCTTTAATATTGCAGGCAAGTTTCTTAAAGACAATTGGGGAAAATTAGATCAAGCTGCAGGCGGACTGTTGCCAGGTGGTGGTGTTCCTATTCAGCCACAAATTTTAAATAGATTAGATCCAAATGTAAACCTTGCTTACCGATACATGACTGGTATGGGTGGAAAGGATTTAGAGCTACCAGATGACTTTAAAAAAGGTGCTGTAGATCTAGCTATTAGTTCAGGCCCTATGAATTTTACCGGGAACACAATTGAAGAAGCTCAACGTAATAAACGATTGGGTATTGGTACTCCTGTCAATTTAAATTCAGGAGAAATTTTACCGGGTGAAACACGAGCTGTTAATTCTTATAGAGCAGCAGGTATGTTAGCTCCTTATATCGATACGTTAGGCGGACCTTTTGGTGGCATACGTCCATTAGATCGAGAACGTGAAGCAGCACCATATCGATATAGCTTGGGACGTTATAACGTAACAGGAAATCCAGATTCATATACAGTTACCGATACATATGATTTAGCTAATGAATTTGAAAATCCTGAGCTATTAACTCCTGGCAGAAAACCATTGAAAGCTTTAGGTGCAACAGTGATGGGATTAGGAGATCCAAGTAGTCTTGTACGTGCGTTCTTATACGCAAGAGATCAGCCACCTAAACCCATCCCTTTGGAGTTTACAGTTCCTAGGTATTAATTATGTTTCATTTATTAGCTTGGATGATGAGCTGCTCTCAGTACCATAATGCTATTCAACGGCTTTATGCTGATCCTTATTTTCAACAGCCTCAATACCATGAAGTACGCAAAGATCTTCATGAGCTATTTAAAACAAAAACTTATCCTGAATGTCTAGAGTCGGAAGCGTAACATGGCAGACAAAGCAATACAATCAGACGGTACAACAAAGCGTTATCTTCCCAAGAAAGCATGGGCCAAGTTGTCACCAGAAGAACGAGATAAAACTGATGCTAAAAAACGTGCTGGTTCCAAGCAAGGCAAGCAGTTTGTAGCCAATACAGATAAAGCTAAGAAGGCTGGCAAGGCTGCTAGGATGTATAAACAAAAGGGCAAGAAGTAGTGGCTGAAGCAAGTAATCGCCTGAAGGAAATTATTGACGCTTATATCGAGCGCAATGGCGATGCTGAAGTCGATAGTGGCATTGTTTCGTCACACATTGCTCAGATGAAATTGTTTGGCATCCGCCAGGGTGTTGAGTTCTTTCCGTCGCAAGATAACTTTGGTCAGCAACGCGGAGACTTTATCAAGAAAGTTGCCAAATACAACAAACTAGATACACGTCTTGATTCAATCTGGGATTATTTCTTATGTGATGGGAAAGGACTTTTCTACATCCGACCTACTGAAAACAATTATCGTCTCTATTATTTTCGTAACTACGAGTATCGCTCTTATTACAATGTCGATGGCGAACTAGAAGAAGTCGTCATTATTTATAGCTATAAAGTAAAACAAAATGCAGGTGCTGCTGTTGGTGATAATGGCCTTGGTGGCATTGAAATGGGGCAACTCACTGGCACTAATTATGCGCCAAAAGAAACGCCAGGTCGCAAGAAATATATTCGACTTTCAATCAAGCCATTAGAGATTGAAGAAACTCACTCTGATGGTGAGATGTCATTTGAAAACATCACAACAACAATTCCAGGTAAGTCAAATAAATTTCCAAACGAATTAGGTTACATTCCTTGCGTTGAGATTTTTAATAATCCAAAGGGCTTTTCAATGGAAGGCTCTGGTGAGTTTGATCAGTTTTCTAGTCAGATCTGTTTGCATGATGAGCTGGTACGCACCATGCGTAAAAACTTACAGTTCTTTGGTAATCCCACACTGCTGTCGTCTCGTCCTAAGACTGACTTGATTGAGAGTGGAAGTGATGGTTCTGTGCAGCGTCCGTCGATTGCAGCCAACTCTGGTTTTGGTAGTATGTCGCCGATGTCGTCTTCTACATTTAAACAAGATCCTATCTCTCGCAGCAGTATTGATGGCAGCATTCGAGTGCCACGAGTTATTGCAAACTTAGAACCAAATGATCGTGTTGGTTATATCGTTCCCGATGCAATCTCTGGTGATCAGAACGCATTCGTGAGACAATTCCGAGAAGAGATTAGAACAGCTTTAGGTGGTGTAGATGAACTCTCAATCAGTGCAGGTGTTACTGCTACCGAGTATAAAAGTTTGTTTGGTCGTGTGGCGGCCACAAGTAAAAAGAAAGCGAATGCGATCTATGAACATGGGATTTGCCGATGTTTAGAACTCATTATCTTCATGGAAGAAACGATGTTCAAAGATACCTTAGCGTTGGCTGCTGGTATTGAGAAACCGTTAACTCCTTCAGATACTGCGTCTGAGCAAGAAAAAGCTGCTTATCAACAAGCGTTGCGACAGTTTGAAGGTCAAATGAAGCAGTTGATGCAGGCTTTAATTCAAGCGCAGATGGTTCCGCCTGGTGTTAAAGGTTTAATTCCTGACGGAGATGTCACTGTTAATTGGCGTTGGTTAGGCCCTGTTTATGAAGAATCAACTCAAGATATTTTGAACAATTCAATTGTTGTTCGTAACTTACAAGAGCTTGGAGTTGATAGTATAGAAGCATTGAAGTATCTTTTCCCATCCAAAACGGATGAGGAAAGAGCGGAAATGCTTTCAGGCTTTCCCTTCAGAATGGTCGGTGAATTGCAAGGGGCTTATAACAAGTTCTCTTCGTTGGTTGCGGGAATGATGCAGACCCCACATCCACAAGCGCCGGACCTGCCAATGGCTGCAGATCCACGCTTGGACCTCACTCCCTATCTGTATCGAACTCTTGAAGCATTACAAAAGGAGATGAGTTATGCAGGACGCTACCGTCCAATCGATCCCACAGACGAGCCAACCGTCCGTGGCCCCAAGCAGCTACGTAACAGCAGCACCCCAGCCATCAGCCCCGGTTCAAACGAGCCAAGCGGGGGTGGCTTACCCGCAGGCGGTGCCCCAGGCAGCACCTCAGGCAGCCCCCAATTACCAATCAAACCCGTCAGCATTCGTCCCCCCTTCCCCGGCAGCCCCCCAGGCGAATCCGTGGGAGTCGGCCTTCAGCCAGGTGGTGGGTCTACTGGGCCAGCAGACCTCCCCATCCCAGGCAGCACCATCACCGGTCCAGGCTCCGGCAGCGAGTCCGTATACCCAGGGCAACTGGGAGTCTCAGGTGCCTCCTCAGTACCAACAGACCTCGGTTCCATCGGCAGCCCCGACTTGGCAACAAAGCCAGACATCCTCGCCCAACTCTTCCCAAACCTACTCGGTCAGCTCCTTGGAGGACGTGGCCCAGGTTCTGGATTGGAGTCCGGAAAGCCGGATGGTAGTGGCGAACTACGGGACGGAAGCTCCGGCGATTCTAAACCAGTACGCTCTAAATCTGGAAGGAATGCTCGATAGTGCTGTCTCCTGGGGAGATCAAGCACAAAAGCTTCTGATGGGTTATGCAGGTTTTGCTGTTAATGAGCACAAAGAGAATCTTGCGTACAACGAAATCCTGACCAATCCTGATGTTCTGAGTGATTACACTCTGGAATTCTTTGGTCCTCAAGGTCCGTACCCTGTGTACGAATCTCAACAGGAACTGGAAACCCCTGGTTATCCGACTGCTCCGGTTGGTCAGCAAGGTTCTGTCGTCCCTGGTCTGCCTGCTCCCCCGCAACAGGAAGCTCCTCAGCAGCCTCAAGATTTCTGGGGTGCCTTTAAGCAGCAGATGGATTATGACCCGACCCAAGCTTGGCGCATTGTGAACCAAGCTGATCCCCGTGTCATGGCTAACAAATTATTCGTAATGGAGTGATCTCATGCTTGCAGGTAAATACATTCGTGGAATTGCGAATAGTCCTGTAGGTTCTGCTGTGGCTGGCGGCGCTGCTGCCGCTGGCCTTTCTGCTCTAGGCAATGTGGGTTCTGATAAACCAGGCGACCGTATTGCATTGGAAGCATTAGGTGCAGCTGGTTTGGGAGCCTTAGCTGGATCACAAATTCCAGCACGCTCAAAAATGTATAGCAAAGCTAATGCAGAAGGCGGTGGACGTGTAGTTGCAGAACAAATTGCAAATGATCCGAGCATTCCCAACGAACAAAAAGTTCGAGGTATTAAGAATGTTCAACGAGTAGTAAAAGCAACACCTCCTCTTGCTGGAGCACTTTCAGCTGGAACAGTTGCCTTAGGTGGTGCTGTCGGCGGTCAAATTGGTGGCGGCGTTGCAAACTTGATGGGAATTGATCCAGAAAATTATGGTTCAAATAACACCATGGGTGCTCGTTACAGCATGCAAGGTTACGTATAAAATAAGTCACTGCTAAAATTTATAGTAGATAGGCTTAGACCGAATCTCCAGATCCTTTTTACCTTTATATCCAGAGGATAGAAGATGTTTTTAGACAACGATTTTCCTAAAATCCTAGGTGCGGAATTATACCGTCCGCATCCAGCTTACATTTGTGAAATGGCTGTTGAGCCTGTGGTCGTTCACGACTTCACCTCCCAGCCTGGCCAAACGGTCCAGCTTGATCGCTACAAGTTTTGGGGGTCGCCTGGCACAAAGGATAGCCGTGAGCGTATCTCTGATCAAACGATTGGTACTGCTAACAGCCGCAACATCACAAAAGAGAAGGTGTTGGTTGTGCTGAAAGAGTACACCGGCCCTGCAGACCCGGCTGATCCTACCCAGCCCTCTACGTTCAAAATTGCTCGGGAGACCCTGATCACCGCGCAGCGCCTGCTGCTTGACACGGGCAACCTGAACATGTTCCACCAGAGCATCGGCAGCTTGACCCTGTTGGATGACTACCGCCGTTGGCGTGACCGCGTCTTTATTGACGAACTTGCTAAAGCTGAAGCACAGGGCAAAGCTAGCACTACTCAGGGTGGTTACTACTTTGCTGGTGACAAAGAAAAAGACGCACAAGGCCGCGTTTCTTATACCGGCGCTGAGTACACCGCTCAGGTGCAGCAGTTCTCCGTCCGCACCGACCTTCTGGAGGTTGTGAAGGATCTGCGTAAGCGCAACGTGCCCACATTTGCTGACGGTCTGTATCGCTGCATCTGTGACCCCGTGTTCATGATGCATCTGCGTCGTGACGAAGACTTCCGTGAGATCGCCCGCTACAGCGGCAATCCCGGCCAAGGCATGTACATGGCTAACCCCATGATGCCTAACAACACCAGCTTCTATATGGGTCCCCAGGCTGGTCAGGGCTACTTCCTGGCTGGTGAGCCTGTGATGCCGACTGGTGTGCAATTTGAAGGCGTCAAGTTCTTCGAATCTACGAACTTCCCGACCAAGACTGTTAACGCTTCTTTCGATGATGGCGCTAACTATGCTGACGAAGAAGTCGCACAAGGTTTCTTCTTTGGTCCTCAAGCCATCGGTATTGGCATCGGCGGTCCTAACGCTCAGGTGTTAATTAACAACAACGATGACTTCTCAAGGTTCATCATTCTTATCTGGCAACTGTACGCAGGATTTGAAGTCTTGAATAAGGATTTCATCACGAATTCCTTCAGCTTCGTTTCTGACGACGGCGTCGTTTGATAACAATTAACGTCCACACATACACTTTCAAGTAAATGGCATATTTATCTGCTAAGAAGATCTATCCCGCCGACATGGCGGAACCGCTTAACGGCTGGTATCAAAATATCAGTACCACTGGCGGCACCTTAAATAATGCTTCCAAGGCTGGCCCGACTTCTGTTCTGGCCACCCCTGGTTGGCGTTATTTCCAACAACGCGGCTACGTGCCTGTTACCAACGCCACTGGCGATGGTTACGTTACGACCGCTGACGTTATCATTCCTTCCCCTTACAAGAATGATGACACCCGCGTCAATATCACCGGCATGACCGTGACGGCTGATACGACCATCCCTGCTTATGCCTATCGCGCAACCATTTCGGTTGCCTCTGGCTGGGGTGACGGTCGCATCGCTTCTGAGCTGGTGACCTCTGGTACTACTCAAGTTGTGAGCTTTGCTCCTGGTACTGCCACCGCTCCTGAGTCTGCATCAGGTGTGGTTGACGCAGCTAGCCTGGAAGCTGCCGCTGGCAGCATTGTTGCTGGTACTGCTGGTTATGGTCTTTGCCCTCTCGCCTCTGGTGTTGAGTACAAAGAGATCACTGCTGACACCACCTATCGCGTCTACTCAACGACTGCTACCAACTCCACCACGACCAATGGTGGCTGGGCAATCTCTGATGCTGATAAGGCTGCTGGCAATACCGGCTACATCTTGGTTGAACTGTGCTACATCCAGCCTGACGTGGCTATGGAGTACGATGACATCGAGCAGTACATTCCTTATAAGATTGCATCTAACTACCCTGGTTATTGATAATTAGGGTAATATGGGGTCAGTGAATATTACTGGCCCCGATGCTATATCAGCATAAAAAAACTGGCACAAGAGTTAAAGTTGTTAGTCAGTGGGATGATGGCGATTGGTTCATGGTTGAAGACCAGGACGGTCGCATTTTTACTGTGTATCACACAGAGATTGAAAAAGACGATCAAGCAACTAGAAAGGTTAAAACTCTTCAAGTTAAAGATGCAGCGTCTGGTGAAGAACCTCGTAAGTTTCCTACCGACACTCGTTTAAATATCAATGCAGCAACACCCCAAATGATTTCAGATCATATTAAGGGCATTGGCATGAAGACAGCAAAAGATATTAAAGATCTCCAAACGTCACTTTCTGGAGAACGGTTTCACAGTTTGGAGCAATTAAGACAAATCAAACGAGTGGATTGGGATTCTGTTTTTTCTGCAGATCTTATTCGTGTTTAAGGCCCCAGGGCCTTTTTTATTGACACAGTTTAGAATGAATGGATAAGCCTGGTGCGCAGTGCAATTATCCACTTTTGATAAAAGCAGAGTCAGGTATCACTTGGGTTACTACGTTGTTAGTGTCCCTGCTGGTGATTATGCACGTCTTGAAGAAGCAATGAATTCTGTACCGGATTCATTGTTTCATGACAAGATTATTACGCAAATCAATCGTTGTGATGCAGCTGAGAAAAAGACGCAATTAGCATCTTCTGATCCTACATTTACTCCTCCTAGCACTAGGGTAGAAGGCATCTTAGGTGACGTTGATCGTACGATTCGATCAAGTAACGTTCGAGATGCTTTACGCCTATGGAATGATGTGTACTTGTATGAGACAAATCGTCTTGCACAAATACTATACGTTCCAAACTATAAGGATGAAATGCAAGCACGCTATCGCTATGAGCGATCTGGCGCTGAATTTATTCAAGCACTACCTGGCCCAGCTGACGTTTCTGTTGGCAGCAATATTGTTCTCCACCGCTCTTATCGATAATGTCAGCATTAGCAGGACGT
>Ga0208018_100342_pt1 | contig 13268 bp, 3 predicted proteins | sample 31_taG_FD_184105 | JGI IMG/M metagenome (GOLD analysis project Ga0208018, IMG submission 184105) | Marine viral communities from the Gulf of Mexico - 31_GoM_OMZ_CsCl metaG (SPAdes) (version 2) | ecosystem: Environmental > Aquatic > Marine > Oceanic | place: Gulf of Mexico | collected 2015-07-12 | reverse complement strand
TGCTCTAACAGCTTCAGCTAAAGTTAAACGACTTACATTCTTAGGAAGAGCTTCAAAACCTATCTTCTCTAATTCGTAGTTGTTCTTGAACTTACCAGGCTTCACAATAATTGTAGCCTCCTTTCTCTCCTTGCCTTTAAGATCAACCTTATCTGCAGGAATCAATGAAAGATTCTTATACTTCTGAATACTCTTAGCACTAGACGTAATGACATACTCCTTACCGTTCTCGTCTGTAACTGTAGCTCCTCTGTATAACCCTTCAACACCATCAAAATCAAATGTTGTTGCTGCAGGAGCCTCCTCTTCCAACTTGGCTCTAGCCTTACTAGCTTTATTTAATGTAGGAAACGTTGCGCCAGGACTGATGCCTGCTGTTTTAACAATTTCATCAGAGAGATCTTTATTATCTCGTGTCTTTATCTGATAGTAAGTAACAGGGTTACCAGTCTCATCTACAGTACTATACTTTACTATCACATAACTACTACCTGGGATATTACCTTCAACCACCTCACCGTCAAAAGATTCAGCATCAACTGTATCTGCAACTTCTTCTGATGTAGAGGTATTATAGAAATCTGAGAAAGCTAAACCAGACTCCTCAAGAATCTCAATAACATCAGGGTTTGTTTCTTGCAGAGCCAACCACTTAATAAACCCTTTATCTGATTTATATGCAGCGTCCAAAGCTTTCTGGGTCTTATACTTACCTTCAATCTCTGCATACCACATCTGCTTTAAAGCCTCATAAGCTCTGTTTGCAACCTGGGCTTCTTTAGTGTTTAACCATGAGCTCCAGCCCTTAGCTTTCTTAGCTAAGTTCGCTTGATTGGTTTTATACTTTAGGTAGAGTTTTTGTAGTAAGGTTTTACCTACAGGATTTACTTTTTTGGTAGACCCAAAGGTTTGACTCCTTGGTGCATCTACTCCAGCATTATCTAAGACTTCATCAATCTTGTCTGTAGACTTCTTAGTATCAGCGGATACTTCTTTTTCTTCTGCAGTCTGCTCTTCCTCTACTTCGGTAGATTGCTTATAAACATCAAGCTTCTCAACAATCTGCTGGTATAACTCTCTGTCAAACTTAGGGTCAACCATACCCTGTTCAGTAAAGAAGATTGATAGATATCTAACATCACCTGTTTTTAAAAACTCTGTAGCTTGTTCTGCATCTGGATATACGCCAAGTTTGACTAACTCATTTAATAGAGTATTAGCCTCGTTTTTATTTACATACTTCTTAACCCTCTCAATGTACTCTGACTTATTCCTTTTGAATATTTGCTTATTGATCTCATATTGTCTTGCAACAATATCATCAAGATTCTTTGGATTAGAAAGATACTGGATAGCCTTATCGTATACCCGAGCTCTACCCTTAAGTGCCTTATAATCAACAATTTTCTTAAGAACTTCTTGGATCCGCTTTCTGTCTACAAAACCATCCTTTGTATCGGCAAGATATTGTACATATGCCTCAAACGCTTTTGTAACCTTGTTGATCTTTCTTCTATCAAACACACCCTTAGAAGTAAGATTCTTAGGATCTGAAAGTATTCCATAAAGAGCTTGAAGCTTAGTTAACTTCTCAAGTTTCTGCTCTTTAAGTTTTTTATTCTCACCAGTATCCTCAAGTGTAGCAATCTCAAGCATCAAGGTCTCAACCTCTTTAGCTAAAGTATCTTGATCAAGCAACACGGTAATGTCATTGGCAGCAATCTTACTTAAGATAGGATCACTTGCTAATTCATTATAGATTGTGTCAGCTCTCTCTAATGCTCTATTGAAACCATCCTCTGTAAACATATAGAGATATCTAGCATGCTCATAGGCAATCTGCTTTAGCTGCTCATCACGATATTCCCTTGAGTCTTTGTCAAATTTTTGTGGATCAAAAGGATTCTCAAACTTGTCCTTATTCTTATTATATGCTTCCTCAGTCTTATCTATCTGAGTAATCATATCTTGAATTCTTTCCCTTAGCTTACCAGACTTAACCTCACTTTTAGATACAGGGAATGCTTGAACTAGCTCTTCATCTGTAAGGTTTAGATAATCTTGTAACTGCTTTCTAAACAGATCGGAAGTTCCATTTTGCATGATGGTAAACATCTGCTGAAACTTACCAAAGTCTTTAGCATCCATAAACCCAAACTGATCATCAGCATAGGCAGATTTCTTCATCTCAGCAGCTACCTCTTTCTGGACCAGGAAGTTTAATTTGTTAGGATCAAACACTGCATTAGGATCCTCTGCCATAGCATTCCATGCCTTGTTGTGAGTCTCCTTCAGACTGTCATAAAACTTTTTCTTGTTTTCTTTATACTCTTTATACTTCTCAGGTGTAGCAATTCTTGTATAAAGATTCGGCATACCTTGGAACAAGAGCTTCTGCGGTCCCTGTACAACACCACCCATCAAGAAACCAGATAAGAAAGTCTCAACACCCTGTTCAGAGAACTGACTGTCAACAGCAGAAGAAATAGCAGTACCTAGCATCTCCGCTCCTCCATACATAGGATCATTGATCAAATTAGAATAGTACTGCTTTGTACCAAATCCAATTGCTTCCTGTCCTATCTCTTGAATACCTTCAGCTACGTTAGCTGAAAAGTATCTAAGGCTAGCTCCAGCACCAAGTCTTAATGACCCTTTGACGCCTGCAGCCTTCATTCTTTTTAGATAGCCTTTGAGACCATCTTCGGCAATATCAAAGACATCTCTAGCAATCTTCCCATCTTTACCAATTGTCTTGGTGGTTTGAATGATCTTTCTACCTACACCGGTAATCTTATCATTCATCAATCTACCCAGAGACTTATTAAATCCACCCAGCGCATTATCTAATACAAGCCGGTTAGAGAAGTAAATCAAAGGAGCATTCATCATGATAGTACCAAAGGCAGCTCTATCAGCACCCTCTCTAACACGATCTAATGCTTCAGGACTCAGGTCTCCCTTAGCCTCTTGAATAGCTAAACCATTCTGAATCTGTTGGTTATAAACCATACCACCCTCAAGCTTACTCTCAGCAAAAGCAAGGTTGACAGCTCTTAAGTCTCTATAGAAACCACCAAATACATTCTGAGCTTTAGCAAGGTTGGTTAAGTTCTGTGCAGCATTCTTACCAGTCTTTAAACTCTTGACAGCAGCCATAGTCTCTGGTGCAAACAATGTACCCATGATACCCCATTCACCAGACTTTGTGGCCTTCCAGAAATCTCTAGCATTGTCAGTCTGGTTAAGAGTCTGCAGCATCTGCCGGGTAGCTTTAGCTAGTCGTGGCAGTTTAAAAGAGTTGGCTACAACCTGCCCTATTCTACCAACATTCCTAGCCGTACCAGCAGCAAGTGCAGCACTACCAGCACCACCAGTTACTGCAGTTAGACCAGCTAATACTAATTCTTCTAATGCAATAGATCCAATGATACCAACTGTGTATCCAGAATTCAATAACAGGTTGTTAGCAAATGCACCCACACCTTCTCGTGTAGACATACCAATAGCCATAGCCTCTTCAAACTCATCAGCAGTTTGGAGGTCTGGTTGGGTAAAGTAACTCTCATCTTGATCAAAGAGATCTCCAATACTTCTATATGTACTGATAAATCCAGAACCAACAAGTTGTCCAAACTGACCACTCATCCTAGACATATCATCAAAGATGTCTGAGTTAGTATTATAAAACTGCTCATTGTTTGCATAAGGATGGAATCCTAACTCAGCAAACTTGGGATGCTCATAATATCTATCAAACTGTGAAGCTTTTCTAGAAGCAAATATTGGATCCTGAATCTTGGGTTGCTTTACAGTACCCATAGCATCTACAGACATGCCTTGATCTAAAGTCATCTGTAGATTTCTTAATGCTCCTTCTGCAGTAGAGATATCAGGGGCAGTCTGCTGACTTACAGGATTATATTGGTTTACAGACTGTCCTGGAAATGGTGTATTAAAATTAGCTAAGGAACCAGGCGCATATCTATCTATGATAGGTTTGTAGTGTTCTATCTGCGCTACATAGTCAGGATCAAGAGTTGCGGTAAATTCCTGAGTCATTGGTGTATCCAACCAACTGTCAGATGGTTGAAACACAAAATTATCTGTAGGAACAGAAGGTGGAATATCTATTGCGCCTGGTACCTTAGAGTCCTGCTCTACATTTGGTTCATTAGGTAAATCCATATTATATCTTACTTTTCTGCTTTATTAGCTGCACTCCACTCTTGATATAGCTTGTTATTTGCTTGAGCCTTAGAAGCAATAGTCTTTTGTTCTAATTCATAAACGGCTGCATCCAAATACATTTGTGGATCTTGACCTCGCATATATTCCATTAGGTTAATAGATTGCTCTGGTAAATCTACAAATCCACCAGTTTTATCATCAAATTGCTGAAGAGTTATATGCCCCATGTATTCACCATCGCCGTTTCTGGTAACTCTGATAACACCGCCTTTATCAAACTTATTATAATACTGATGATTATCATTATAATTAATATCTGATATTACAGCAGAAAAATTAAACTGACCTTCTCTAGCTGGATTTATATCATTCTCTTTTCTAAAGCCTACTGTTATAGTACTGTACTTTGCTAATTCAAGAGGGCTATAAACTCTATCCTTTTGACCACCTGTAGAAAACAAACGCATATTTTCTTCAAGCCACTTCTGGTCAATTTCAAATACATAAGCTGCATGTTCCTTCTCAAGGTCTTCTGGGTTTCCATATACAGGGTAGTATGTAAAAGTAGCTGAAGGAGGTGTACCTTTCTGAGCTTTTGGATTAACACTGTATGCATTGATATCTCTTAAAACCGCATTCATTAACTGTTCAGCTAAAGGATCTGAAGGTGCATCAAAGTTAGCATCTTCATCCTGCATGTTTCCAGGTTGTATTGTTATACCTTGATCACCAGCACTAGTTATTTGTCTGGCTGCATACGAAAGCTCGTTTCGTAATAGCTCTTGACCATAAGACCCTATTGTAGTAGGATCAATAGTATACTGTCTTCCAGGATACATAACAAGATCTTCAACAGTACCTGTTTGAGGTCTGCCCATTAAAGCAGAACCAGCATTATATGCGGTAAAGAACCTTTGATCAATAGCGTCAGTATTTATATCCTTACCATCTTCTCTAAAATCTTTAATCTGCTCAGCCTCTCCAGTATACTTACCATTCTGAGTATTGTTAAGCATATTGTACATGATATCGTACAATTCTGATGCATCCTTCATGGCTTCATCCTCCGCAAATACAAATTTGTTTGGAGGAGGAGTTAAATCCAAAGGAGCTCTATAATTAACATTTTTTAGATAGTTCTCATTATAATGTGACTTTTGCCCAAGAACTGTATTTCTAGACCACCAACCTTGAATAGCTTCATATTTACCAGCTCTTGCGCCTTCAACATATCTCTCTACAAATTCCTGCTTACTAAGCATTCTATAAGAATCTCCGGCAGGCACCATAATCTCAAAGTCTAAACCACCTTTATTTATAGCTTTTAAAACATCCTGATATTTTGGCTCCATCACCTGTCCGCTTTTTTGCGTTTTGATTAATTGAACAATTCTATCATACTGCTCTTTAAGGTGATTCCCGTTTTCAACCATAACAGAGTTAACTCGACTCTGACGTTTATTAACTGCTGTATAACGGGTCTTTAAGTTTTTATATACATCTCCATCTATGGAAGGATAGTCCTGTGATATTTTTTTTGCTTCTTCCTCATCAGACAAAGTTATTCCAGTACTATTAGGTTGCGGATTCAGATACTTATCATATCCTGAATAGAGTTTGTTAATGTCCTCTTCATAGACATAAGTATTGTCCTCCGGATTTACTTTGCTCAACCTCTCCATTAGTTGATCAAGAGATCCGCTAACTTCTTCCCCACCTAAAGTAATAGTATAAGAATTATTACCATTTACATCAGGTTGAAAATATGGTAAAGCCGCAAGAACTGCGCCTATTTTACCACCAACAATTTCATTGTTAGCTCCTGCAATTTTTTGATTATTAGTAGCAAGCACATCGAATACTTCACCATCTTTGCCTGCAGCAACAGTCAATGTAGCAGCTCCTCCAACAGGAGTTGCTAAAGCATCATCTAAAAATCCTCTGGCTGCTCCTCCACCTTCAAGACCTGCCTCTATCCTAGCTAGCCTTTCTCTATTCATCTGCCTTATAACTTCCATCTGCTGATCATACTTAAACTGTTGGTCTCTAGTATAATCTGGATTCTCTCCTGTAATTTGTGTAGACTCCGTCATCTTAGCGTACTGTCTTGCTGATGCAATCAGGTCCTCTTTAAGGTTATACTGCATCGTCATGTTGTATGCTCTATTAAGGAGAGTCTGGGTAGGTTCACCTTGCCCATCAACAAGCCCTTCGGAAATAATATTGTTAGTAGTCTGTAAACTCTGACTTAAAGCTTGATACTCACTAAACTTTTCTTCCATCATCTTAGCCTGCTCGGAACCTTCTACAATACCATACTTCTTCTTAAAGATATCCCAACTCGTAACACTATGTGTCTTCTCGCTCAGCTCTTGCTTTTGCTCTGCTGCTCTTTCAGCTGCTAACCTTGTAAAGTAATCAATGGTTTCGTTAGCCCACATACGCTGTCCATCTTCTACAGAGCTAACAACACCCTGCTCCATAAACTGTGCGGCTTTATCTCTACCCTCTACAAAACTCTTTGTATAGTAAGCCTCTTGAACTCTAGGATCATCAACAAAAGATCTTTGAAGAAACTCTAAGGCTTCAGCTGTTACAAGATTTCCATTAGTTTGTCTAACAATAAATTGACCACCAGGGCTTAGAATATCTTTAGTTACTTCAAAACCCTGTTCCTTTAACAGGTCAATACCCATATTATATAGATCTACATCAGGAACATACTGAGGTAGTGGAGCACTTAATGCAGATTCCGGATCAGCGTCTATAAAATCTTGCATTCTATAATCCATTGCTCTTACGTGCATAGCATTATACATTGCCCTTCTTTCCTTCTCAGGATCATTCTTAAGTCTATTGGCAAAGGCTCTCTCATCTTGATATGTCTTGGTCATGACCATATCCTTCACAATAGTATCTTCTTCAAAGAAAGGTTTGAATACACCTTTAGCAGCATCTACATTCTGCATTAATGATAAATCCATACCTGAGATCTTCTGAAGTTTTTGAGAAAGACCATCAGTATACTGAGCCCTCATAGATTGTGTATCCTCTCTAGATAAAGGAGCATACACAACTTTACTATAAAGATCATTAAGCTGCTTGTAGTTGGTGTTGTATCTAGTGGTTTTAGTATCTAAAACATCAGACAAAAACTTATAGTCAGGAGTAAACGGTTTGAACTCCGGCAGATATGATTCTACACCAGGTATATATGTTGCCATAATATTTTAAATTTTAAACTCCAGTCTTTCCAGTATAGAAAGGAGTTGCAAATTTCTTTAATTTTTTCTTCTCCCCACCTTCTTCCATTCTTGGATAGGGCATTGTTTGGTTATAATACCCATAAGGATTTTGACCGTACATTCCAGGATACATAGTCCCAGGAAATCCTTGAGCTCCGTATTGGTTATACTGCAGATTTGGTTGTTGTCTGGCATACTCAGCCTGAATGTTAGTCATAGGCATACCAGACTCCTGAGGTAATAACAGCGCAAGAAGATCTGCAGTAGGCTCAACCTTTTGTTTTTTTAATCTTGCCACCAAATCCAAATAATCCTCCATTCTATCTTGAGGTTTTGTAGCTTCCCAAGCTCTACCACTAACCTGACCAATCATACCACCTGTGCTAGGATCAATCTGAAAATAATCCTGCATTAGATTCATGTTATAAGTATTAGCCATGTTAGTCATAGCATTTGAATAAGCATCTGCTAACTGCTCTCTATCAAAGTTACGTTCGTCATCATAACGTTGTAATGCAATGGTTGTATCATCAAACTCCTTGACATTCCTGTCTCTGTTCTCGCGATTGATAGTAGCATCAAGCATCGCGTTCTGATACTCACCTCTATTGATTGTATTTACATTCCTAGCTTGAACTGCAGCAACAGCATCAGCAGCAGCCTTCATGGACTTACCCGCTGTGGAAGCAGCTTTTGCACTTCCAGCCTGAGCACCTGCATACATGTTGTTAGCAGTGTTGATAATGTTAGCTTGTTCAGCAATAGCAGCAACAGCCCTAGTAGGATCTTCTAATACATAATCAATATCCAGATCTTCGGCTTCTGGTTGATATGGTAAATAAAGATTTCTTTTTCTTCTGGCCATTGCAGACATCTTTGCAAGATCCTGCAACCAAAAAGATGGTTTAGGTAGTGGTTTAGGATCAGAGACATCACCAGATTCTAATTTTTTGGGATCTGTATTTTTCCCTGTTTGCTCTGTTTGACCTGTACCTTGAGGGGTTGCTGTAATAGACAAAGGTCTCATGGCTGAAGTATTTGTACCCATCTTTGAGTCAACCTTCTTACCAGTAGTACCGCTAAAACCATAGTCTCTACGCAAGAGATTTTCTAACTGCTTCTGCTTAGCAGGATCATTAGGTGCTGCGGCTTTAGCTTGTTCAGCAATGTATACATCATTAACCCAGTTTTGGAAGTCACCTACTTCTGGAACAATTTCTCCTTCGCCTGCTTTAGCCACAGCTTCTTTCAACTTGTCTAGTCCTGGATATACACCTTCCCATTCTTGATAGAAACCGGGAAGATTTTCTTTCGCACCTCCAAAAAGACTTCCTTGAGCATTTGAAACAGCTCCTTGAAATCTACTATAATCAGTAACAGGAACACTAGAAAGGTCTATATCATAACCTAATGATTTAAGATTCTCTGCAAAACCAGGATCATAAGCACTAAACTCCCCTTTCTTCTGAAACTCTGGAAGTGTCTCCATGCCATCTCTTGCAACAGGCATTGCTGGCTGATCAACCTGCATTTGTGGTTGCCCTTGTTGTGGCATTTGTTGTGCCTGTGCCATAAACTCTTGAAGAGCTAAAACTTGTTGCTGCTGTTCAGGAGGTAAAGCATTAAACACCTTCATCATGGCTTGTTGCTCATTCATATCTTCTACTCTAGCTGTGAACGCAATAGGGTCTTCCCCTATTGATAATAGGTAAGGGTGTGATGCCAACGGAACACCGTCCTCAAACTGCTTCTTCATTTCCTGATTAAAAGCTAGCTTAGACAATCCCATCTTGTTTTTATCCAGCATAAGCTCTGCTGACTTCACTTGCATCTCATCAGCAAACTCATCATCAATAGCACCATAGAATTTATTTAACTGATATCTGCGAGATATATCAGCAGGTGTAATAGATTTCTTACTCTCAATACCAAACTCAGCAAGTTCACTACCCTTCATCTTCATCTCCTTTGTATCAGAGTAAACAAAGGATTGTTCTGGTAAGAACATAGGCACACCACCTTGGCTATGTCTTGGCCCCTTAATATCATATAGACCAAAGTTGCCATCATTATTCAAGTCTGTTAATACAGTCTCTCCACCCTCGGCTTCTAGATTAGCCATTTCTCTGGGTACAGAAGACAAACTGTATCTTACATCAGAGCTTTCTTTATCACTCATCTGCTCAGATGTTACGCTAGTCGGATACTTGACCATGCTGTAACCAGACTGATCTCCTGTAGAACCGCCCTCTTCCATCCGCTCTACAATCTTTCCATCTTCAAGAGCAAACCCAGGAGGTAGTTTATTTATTTTAACTTTTGCCATGTTTATAACATTTCTATATCCGCACCAGCAGATATCAATCTTGTAATAGTTTCAGTATCTAAATCTACAATCTGTTCCTGAATAACAGGCGGCATCATAGAAGGCATCTCCATACCCATTGCAGCAACTAAATTGTCCGGCTGATATATACCTGTACGTGCATCTACATTGCCTCTGTCGCCGTCTCTTTCTTCATACATAGAATACATCATATCAGCTGGTGTCATTTGCCTTCTCTGATTTTTTACATCTCTAGCATCTCTATCTCTAAGAAACTTATTTGTCATACTTGCTAAGCCAACACCTACGTTGCCAACAGTACCAAAGTCATCTAAAAAGTTTTGAAAGCCTTCAGACTTTACAAAGTCCCCAACCTTACCCGCAAAACCTCCAAGACCACCTGGTTCAGCACTAATATTTCTAAACTCCTCCATCTCCTTAAGCATCCTTGCTTCATTCTCAGGTGTAGCATCTGCCGTTTCTACTGAAGCTACACTAGACGCAGGAATATTAACATCCACACTTCCGCTAGCTGTAGATGCTGTAGATGGTGTAACTGGAGGTTGATAATTCATATTATCCATCTCCTCTCCTTCCACATTCATCTGATCATATTCTGCTTCAAACTTTCCAGTAGGATCGGGAAACTCTCCAAGATCTTGATATTTAGGAAGTCTCTTACGTTTATTTAAAAGCTCTTTACCAGATTTAGCTTGTCTGATTCCTCTTTCCGCTATAGACGTATCTACCATGTCATCTGTAATACTTTTACTAGCCTGACGCTGAAGCTGAGTAATAGTATTCTGATCATATCCGGCTTGAGTAAAAGCATTATCAATCTCATCAACAGGTATCATCTGCCTTAAAAGATCTTTATAAACTTTTACAGCAGAGACTCCCAGCCGAATCTGACCTATAACATCCTCCGCCAAACTACTACCTTGAGCTGTAGACGTTGAACCACCTTGCTGCCTTCTAGAAGGAGAATTGAACCCAATACTAAACCCAAACCTCGGAGTACCAGATATAAAGTCATAACTAGCAGAAGGATGACCAGTAATCTTCAATCCTCTCTTGTTTGTAATAAGAGGAATACTCCCTTCCGCTCCTATTCTAAATCCTGCCTCTGGAGATCTGGGAGTTCCATACCCGGCAAATATATTACCTTGAAGTCCGCTTCTACGATCTCTTAAACCCGCCTTCCCTGTAAGATATCCATAAGGTAAAGCCTGGCCAGCATTATCCTTATCATACTCATACATGGGGCCTACTTCCATAGTTCCTACACCTAACCCAGCATCAAGACCAAGATCAATGGCCATGTTTCTCATGTTACGCTTTTGAAGTAAGGTTGTGTAGTCGATATCAGCCATGGCTCCTAAACCACCCTGAAGTATATCTTGATTATATGCATCTTTTTCTATAGGGCTTTGATACCAGAATATTTCATTTCTAAGAGTACCCCTTAATTCAGAATTGCGGTCTCTGTCAAAAACATAAGAGTACAAAGCTGGATTAACTGTAAACCCATAGGCAGTTCTGATATCATCATCAGTCTTCCGCATTACTGGTGCAAGTGTTTGTGCTCCAATGCGAAGTGAAGGATCTCTTGGACTTTTTGATTTTCTACCTTTAGGATCAACCAAGGTCATAAATTTATTATCAGGCCAGTTACCTCCTTTTTGATATTCTTCAAACGCTGGCTCCAGATCTGAAGAATTGTTGGTCACCCAGTTTTTTAGAGCTTTCTTGATGCCAAGAGTATTAGGATCTTGTGCTGGTTCTATTCCCCCTGTAGCTGTTATACCTTTATTTATATAAGATCTAATCTTTTGTTCCATCTCTTCTTCACTATCTGATGTAGCTCCTATGTAAGCACCCAATAGATTATTCCACATGTCTTCAGCAGAGTTCATACCCGATCTAACATAGTCATACTTATCTTCTTCCTCAGACATCTGGTCCTTAAAAAAAGCAGCTTCATGACCAGCACCTAAAAGGTTTGAAGCTAAAAAACCTAAAACATCATTCATACCAGTATATTCCAGAACTCCTCCATAACCCGGTATCTTACCCAGCGCATCACTAACTTTATCTGCTGTAGCAGCAGAAGTATAAGCATGTCTTATTTCATCACTATGCCGAGATCTCCAATACTTCTCTTGCCACATCTCAGAATTCTCTGGACTAGAAAAGTCCATTTCCTCGTCAAGAAGAGATTGTAACTCCGCGCTATCTTCAGGGGATATTTCATTAAATAACTCGTGATCATAATGTAAACCAAGCGTATCATAATTAAGATTAAAAGAAGGTCTTCTATATTTATCCCCAATTCGAGTAACAAAAGCTTGCTGTCTTTCTAGAAGGTTCTTCCAATCATCTTCATACTTTTTGTAATCCTCTGTTTTTGCAAGATTGGACTTATGAAGTCCATGAGCCTCTTTTAATTTGTCTAGTTCCTTCAAAGACATACCAGACATACCCTGAAGGGTTATTGGTTTCTTTGGTTCTCTTGATCCGATTGGTCTAAGCTCTTTCTTAAACTCCCCCGCATTCTGGAACTTAGCTAAACCTTTTTTATTTAAACGAGCTCTCTTCATGATACACTTATAATATACAAATAATTAAGGGAAAAATCTAATCTAGAGAACAGTCTGAAGCTGCCGTGGGATAATGTTTGTCATGATAAAATTAGGAGGAGACATACCTGCTTTCTTGGCTGGCGCATAGTAAACTCTATTCATTCTATCATAAACTTTTTGAGCTTTTGGTTCTAGATCTGTACCATCAAACTCACCATTGATGTAACCCTTATACATCTCTAGTTTATTCATCTCACCTCCCGCTCTCTTATATAGATTAGTAATCTGATTAGTAAGTGCTGTATCTGTCATAGCCTTTGCCAAGTCCTCAACATACTTCCTAGTGGGAGTATTCTTATTAAAGATGATCATATCTATGTATCCCTTTGGCTCGCTAGGTAAATCCTCTAGCCAATCAAAACTATTATAGATATCAACACCGGCTTTCCTTTGATCAGTAAACCACTTTCTAGCTGTCTTCGGTCCCCAGTTGTAAGCAGCAAGAGCTTTTGCTAAACGCACATTAGGATCTTGATTAGGTTTATTTATCCATTCACTGTTGTATAGTTTATTCATATACCACTTGTGAATAGTAGAATTCTGAACTGGATCAAATGGGTCTACTTCTTTGACTTTAAATGCCTTCTTGTAATCTGTAATAACATCATCACCAATCTGACCCAAACCTTTATAGCCTCCTTTATTTTCTACATCAGTCTCCCAGTTAGATTCTGCAAAAGCTTGCCTCCATAACATCTCAGATGGTATAACATCATTAGTTGGTACATAAGGTTTCTTCACAGGAATATTAAGCTTCTGACCCAACGAAAGCTTGTCAATGTTTATGTCAGGGTTAGCCTCTATAAAGTCTTCTCTGGGTATTTCCAATCTATTGGCAATGCCTAAGAAAGTATCACCTGACTT
>Ga0208018_100341_pt1 | contig 13291 bp, 13 predicted proteins | sample 31_taG_FD_184105 | JGI IMG/M metagenome (GOLD analysis project Ga0208018, IMG submission 184105) | Marine viral communities from the Gulf of Mexico - 31_GoM_OMZ_CsCl metaG (SPAdes) (version 2) | ecosystem: Environmental > Aquatic > Marine > Oceanic | place: Gulf of Mexico | collected 2015-07-12 | reverse complement strand
GGCATGCATCATCAAATGAACCACTGGGTGGGAGAAAAACAGAAACTTGATCTGCTATTGTTTTGGGCAGCAGACTCCTATAGTTTTCACTGTTGATCACGTCAATATTGATTTCATTAAATCTATAGGACATCAACTTTGCTTCTGGAATCCTCTTAATTCATACATATTGCTACGTTTTTTTCTATAATCTGACGGCTTGAACTCTTCATTTTTGGAAAAAGATCTGACAAGATTGTTCCAGGGGACACGTAATACAGCTTTTTTACCTCTCACTGGAGACACATTGACGTAATGAAGACCTTCAACCCATCCCTTGGTTGGATCTTTTTTACCAATTGACATCCAGTTCCTTAACGTTTGATCAGACACTCCCAGCCTCCTGGCACACTCCTCAGTAGAAATATATTCATCTGCATATGCATCAGGATTTAAAGAATTAACATCAGCCTCGCCGTATTTTACCTGCCATATTGCCAGCATTACGTCACGGATGCCCTTTAGCTCATAAGCTATATCTTCTAAACCTTTACGAATTCCGTATTGCACAGCCATTTTGTTTTTTGAAATGCTAATCTGTAGAAAAGATTTTTGCAACCATGGAAGAACAAGTTCCAATGAGTCAGTCAGTGCCGCCGAGCCAAGCCCCTGAGTTTATGCCAGAACAACCTCAGATCACCCCTGAGACCCTGGCAAAAATGAAAGCCATTGCCAAAGAACGCGCTGTCCGTATGGTTACGGCACAACAACAGTCGTACCCTCAACAGGAACAAAAAGTTGTTTATGTGCGGCGTAACTTAACCGTTGCCGAACTCCTGTTAATCATCTTGCTTTCTTGCGGTATTGTAACAGGAATTCAATACACCTGGAACTTTGCAACAAACATTTTGCCTCGGATTGAAATTAAGATGAAGTGAATTGGCAGTCCTATAATAAAACGTAGGACTGCACAGTTAAAATAGGTGGCTACTAATAGAAGGATTTCTGAATTTCCAGAGATAGCAGGCACGACTATTGATGAGCCGGATCTGCTTACGCTTGTCCACGTTTTAGAGGTGGACCCGGTCCTTCGTAATAAAAAAATCACCTTTTCTGGTTTTAGGGACTATTTAAATCAATATTATGTTTCTAATTCTGGTGATGTTTTTAATGGCAACGTAGTCATTAGTGGTAACTTAACGGTTACTGGTACGACAAATGTTACCACAATCACTGGTTCAGACCTTGCAAATTTCAGTGGTGTATTTGTACAAAATAATTTAGAAACATTAGGCAACATTAGTGGTTCAACTATTACAGGAACCAATGGTCAATTTACTAATTTAACAGCAGTTTCAGGTCGTTTTACTAATCGAGTCAGTGGTGCCACAATTACTGGCGATAATGTCCAAGTTGCAAATATCACCGGTGTAAGCGGGGTATTCACTTCATTAACTGGCACAGTAATTCAAGGCACCAGCATCACTGGTGTATCTGGTGTTTTTACTTCTCAGCTTTCAGGCAGTGTAATTACAGGAGACACTGGGCAATTTTCTAATATTACAGGAGTTTCCGGGACCTTCACCTCAAACCTTTCAGGTGAAACTGTTACGGGAACAAATGCCAATTTCACCACTGGCACATTTGGCACCGTTATTGCAGGCAGCCATACAGTAACAGGGAATTTACTTGTATCTGGTGACTTATCTGTAGAAGGGTCTGGCTACTTTAGTTCAGGTGTTCAAGTCACCGGCACCTTATCTGGCACCACAATTACTGGTGCTACAGCACAATTTACCCAAATCACTGGTCAATCTGGCGTATTTACTAGCCAAATTTCTGGTACAACTATTACTGGAGACACTGTACAAGCTGAATCAATTACAGGTAATACCGCTGGATTTACATCGATCACCGGAACATCCATCACCGGAACCAATTTAAATTTTGTTTCAGGCTCCTTTACATCCCAAATATCAGGCGCAATAGTGACTGGTGATTTGGCTCAATTTACAAATATTACCGGAAACGCGGCAGGTTTCACTACAGTTACAGGTACAACTGTCACTGGAACCAGTGTATTAGGTTCAGTTATTACAGGAGTAACAGGTGTTTTTACTTCTGAGCTGTCAGGAGAAACCGTTACTGGCACAACCGCAAACTTTACATCTGGCAACTTTAAAACTCTATTTGCAGTTAATCAAACTTTTGCTGGCAACGAAATTCTTAATGGCAATTTAACAATTTTATCTGGATTTTTTGTTTCGGGTCAAAGTTATTTTGCATCAGGAATTAGTGTTACTGGCAGTATTAGTGGTCAGACAATTACTGGAGAAACTGCTAACTTTACAGACATAACAGGTAGTACACTTGCAATTACCACACCATCAGGCGCTTCTCCTGCAATTGTTTGTTCTGGTGTTGTATCGGGTGGAACTGGAGGTTTTATTGTTAAAGGACCTTTGGTAATTTTACCTTGATAAATAAATCAGTTAAAATAAATAAAAAGGATTAAAAAATGGCCTACGGTGAATTAAAAGTTGATTCAATTACTTTTACCAATGCTGGGGTTGACACTACTGTTTCAGTATCTGGTTTAGTTCAAAACCCAACTTTTAGTGGTGACATCACTGTTACCGGAACAATTTCTGGAAGCGTTGTTCAAGGGGGAATTACGGTATCTGGTGCAACAGTCACTGGCAGTGCAGGTGAATTTGATACAATTACTGGCAATACGGCAGGTTTTACTACCATTACAGGAGCAACTGTTACAGGTGTTGTAGGTGAATTTGGTGCCATTACCGGAAACACTGCAGGTTTTACTACCATTACAGGAGCAACTGTTACAGGCGTAACAGCTAACTTCATTACAGTTTCAGGAAACACCGTAACTGGCAATACCGCACAGTTTACTTCAATCACTGGAAGCGCTGGAGGTTTTACAACTGTTACAGGAGCAACAATTACTGGTACAACAGTAAATGCAAGCACAGGAGTATTCACAGCTCAAATTTCTGGCACAACAATCACTGGAAATAATGGACAGTTTACAACATTAACCGGCAATGCAGCAGGATTTACAACTGTCACTGGCGCAACTGTCACTGGTAATGCAGGTGAATTTGACACAGTCACCGGCAATACAGCAGGATTTGCAACTGTCACAGGAGTAACTGTTACAGGTACAACAGCTAATTTTATTACCGGTGTTTATACAACTAAAGTTTCTGGCGCAACTATTACAGGTGATACTGGTCAATTTACAAATTTAACCGGTATAGCAGCAGGATTTACTGTTGTTACTGGTATTACTGTTAACTCTATATCAGGCATATTTACAACTCAAATTTCCGGTGCAACAATTACTGGAGATAATGGGCAGTTTGCAACATTAACAGGTGATACTGCAGGATTCACTACTGTTACGGGAGCAACTGTTACTGGCGTTACAGGTAACTTTGTTACTATTTCTGGCACTACTGTTACAGGTGATTCTGGTAACTTTACCTCTGTAACAGTAAATTCCGGTGTTTTTGCTTCTGGTTCACTTGATATTACAATTGATAGTACAACTCAAGCCAAAGTTGATAACACTACGGCACCAGTAAAAGAAGTATATAGTGGTACATTTTATCCAATAGTAACTCAGGTAGATATTGGTACTGAACCTAATGAAGTGCCATTGGCAGGAATGCTTGGCCAATTAGCTTTTTTGAATTATCCGTTCTTTAGAGGCGGCAGTGATACGACAACAACTAGCGGTACCGTGACGGTTGATGGCAGCGCTTATGAAAGATTTAATTACACGGCAAGCATGGCCACGGGTGTGACGGTGCAATTCTCAAATATGACCAATGGACGGGAAGTTCAGTTATACATTCGTAATACTAATGCCACGGCGCGTGCTGTAGCATTTGAAGCATCAACAACGACAACTGGATTTACTGCAGTGAACCTTGCCGGAGCAACTCCTCTAGGAGGCCCTTCTGTAAGCGGCATCACTCTTTCTGGTTCCACTGGAACTGCATTATTATGGGTGGGCAATATTAATGGCACTATTGTTGGAGGTATTTCCTAATGACTATCAAGAATCTGTATCCCACTCAACGTCCTTCCTTGGACCTTAATTTTGCTCGTACAAAGCGTTTGGATCCTCGTGTAGATTTTGAACGCTTTTCTGTTGGCACATATGTTGGTAACGATGGATTGATCAAAACTGCCGCTGCTGGTGAGGCACGATTTGACCATAATCCAGTGACTGGTAAAAGTCTTGGATTGTTGGTGGAGGCGGAGAGGGCGAATCTTCAGTGGTTTGATCCTACGGCAAGTGTTCTCTCTAGCTCCACGGAGGATGGACCCACAGGAAGTTCAGTAGAAGTGTACGAAAGAAGTGCTACAGGTGAAACCACATCCGTAACAGCATCGACAACATGGACACAGGACAATGGAATGTCTCTGTCATTTTTTGTTAAAAAGCTAGGGTCAGGAAGGTATTTCAAGGTTCATCCTCAAGGACAACTATTCGGTAACACCAAGTGGACCTACGACTACGACACAAAAACCGTAATAGAAAATAGCGCCGCAGTTGTCAACTTTAGTGTCGATGAATTACCAAATGGCTGGCACAGAGTTAAGGCAGTATCAGCAGCAGTTGTCAGAACTAGCAGTCATAGTTTAGGTCTTTCAGTGCATGATGCGTTGCCTACTGATGGCACAAATCTATCAACTGGATTGCTTTACGGAATCCAGCTAGAGCAAGGTTCCTTCCCCACCTCCTACATCCCCACCAGTGGCTCCACCGTCACCCGAGCAGCAGATGTTGCAAGCCTCACTAACACCAACGTCTACGACACGGATAGCTTCACAATCCTTAACGAACCATATGGTGCTGCTGCTGGTGGTTCTACGTTGAACATTGTTGGGGCTGGTCAAACACCAGTTAAGCGTACTACTGTCTACAACCAAGAATTAAGTCAGTCTCAAATTAACACTCTCGTCAAAAAAGATGATGAGTTTTGGCGGTGGAGGATTCTTGGCAGTAGCTTTGCTCTTCCCAGCTTCCTTACTGACGGTCAAGTCACTGTTGACTGGGGCGATGGAACGGTTGAGACATTAACTACAAGTGAGCATACATTTAGCGATGGCGGTGGGTATCACGATGTTGGGTTTAGGCTTGACAGTGGCACTTATTTCCGTCCATATATTAACAACAACGCAACACATAGAGACAAAGTGATAGCACTTGGTCCTGCGCCAGAGAGCATAAACTTAAATGCGTGGGCTGCGTTTAGAGGATGCAGCAATCTTGAAGCATTTGACGCAACGGTTGATGCTACTGGTGGGACTAGTTTTCTAAATGCTTGGAATAATTGCTCCCTTACTAGCTTCCCGTTGATTGATACTTCTAGTGGGACTAACTTTAGCGGTGCTTGGAATAATTGCTCCAGCCTCACTAGCTTCCCGTTAATTGATACGTCTAGTGGGACCAACTTTACCAATACTTGGCAAAACTGCTCCAGCCTTACAAGCTTCCCGTTAATTGATACATCTAGTGCGACAGTTTTTCAAAATGCTTGGCAAGGTTGCTCTAACCTCACTAGCTTCCCGTTGATTGATACGTCTAGTGGGACTATCCTTCAGGCTGCTTGGAACGGTTGCTCAAGCCTTACTAGCTTCCCGTTGATTGATACATCTAGTGGGACTACCTTTCAAAATTCTTGGAAAAATTGCTCTAACCTTACTAGCTTTCCGTTGCTTGATGCGTCTAGTGTGAAAACTTTTTTTAGCGCTTGGGTTAACTGTTCCAGTCTTACAGATTTTCCCGCGAACTTCTTCGACTCGTGGACTGGCACACCAGCTAATAACTGTTTTGTCGACACTTGGGACGGATGCTCCTCCCTCACTGCCACCTCCGTCGAAAACATCCTCAACAGCATTGACACCTCTGGTCAATCTGCCCCCGCGAGTGGTGTAGACATTACCATTGATTACGATGCTGGTACTGGTACACCTTCTGTATCAACTGCTGTCACCAACCTCAAGTCTCGTGGTTGGACGATCACCCTTAATGGAGTTGCACAGTGACGATTAAACATCTTTATCCAGTTGTTGAACCGTCGCTCAACCTGGACTTTGCTAACAGCAAGAAGTTAGATCCACGGATTACTTTTACCCGTGGGTCTATTGGTACATACGTTGGAGATGATGGTCTTATTAAGACTGCTGCACAAGATGAGGCACGGTTTGATCATGATGGTGATGGGAATAGCTTGGGGTTGTTGGTGGAGGAGGCGAGGACTAACTATGTGCTGTATTCAGAAAGCCCCAGCAATTGGGCTGTTTCGTCTAGTAACGGTGAAGCTTTACCAACTATAACTCCCAATTTCTTGGACCCTAGTGGTCAAATGAATGCTGGCAGGTTTCAAGGTGTAAGAGCTGGTACAGGAAATGTTCGATTATTGTTTTCAACTTCTGCAACACTACCAAACCCCCATGATGTGATTTATTCTGTTTGGCTAAAGTCAAATACTGGTGCAAATCAAAATATTAAACTTTATATCCCAGTTGCAGCTACCATCGTAGAAGTCACTCCAGAGTGGAAGAGGTTTAATTGTCCAGTAAGAACTGCCAGCAGTACTAGTGAGTTCATAGCTTTGCAAATGGATAATTTTACTTCACAAAATTGTGACATTCTTGTTTGGGCTCCTCAACTAGAGGTAGGCACCTTCCTTACCTCCTACATCCCCACCACCTCCAGTACCGTCACCCGAGCAGCAGATGTAACAAGCCTCACTAACACCAATGTCTACGATACAGATAGCTTCACCATCCTCAACGACCCCTACGGTGCCGCTGGTGGCAGTTCTACGTTGTCTATTGTTGGCGGCGGTCAAACACCAGTTAAGCGTACTACTGTCTATAACCAAGATTTTAGCCAGTCTCAAATCAATACTCTCGTCAAAAAAGATGATGAGTTTTGGCGATGGAGGATTCTTGGTAGTAGCTTTGCTCTTCCTAGTTTCGTTACCGATGGTCAAGTTACTGTTGACTGGGGCGATGGAACGGTTGAGACATTGACTACAAGTGAGCATACGTTCACTGATGGTGGCGGGTATCACGATGTTGGGTTTAGGCTTGATAGTGGCACTTATTTTCGGCCATTTATCAATAACAATGCAACACATAGAAACAAAGTGATAGCGCTTGGACCTGCGCCAGAGAGCATGAAATTAAATGCAAGCTATTCGTTTAGAGGATGTGGCAATCTTGAAACATTTGATGCAATGGTTGATGCAACGGGTGGGACTAGCTTTACCAATGCTTGGCAAAACTGTTCCAGTCTTACCAGCTTTCCGCTAATTGACACGTCTAGTGGGACTAGCTTTACCAATGCTTGGCGAAATTGCTCCAGTCTTACTAGCTTCCCCTTGCTTGATACTTCTAGTGGGACTAGCTTTGTCGAGTCTTGGCGCGACTGCTCCAGCCTAACCAGCTTTCCGTTAATCAACACCTCATCAGGTACAAACTTCAACGGCGCTTGGTACGGCTGCTCTAGCCTCACCACTTTCCCTGCAGGATTCTTTGACTCTTGGACTGGTACACCAGCCAATAACTGCTTCGTGACCGCTTGGGACAACTGCACCTCCCTCACCGCTACATCCGTTGAAAACATCCTCAACAGCATCGACACCTCTGGTCAATCTGCTCCTGCCTCAGGTGTAGACATTACCATTGATTACGATGCTGGTACTGGTACGCCTTCTGTATCAACTGCTGTCACCAACCTCAAGTCTCGTGGTTGGACGATCACCCTTAATGGAGTTGCACAATGATCACTACTTACCTTCGTTTCCCCTCTGAAGAAGTGTGGAAACAAGCCGCTGAAGCAGTCGGCATCCGCACCAACAACCCTATCCTCGTTGAAGAGGAATCAATTGACCCCGACACTGGCGATGTCATCCCTGCTGTCTACGAAGACAACTGGTCGTGGCATTACTACACCCACGAATGGGCAGTGGATGAAATTGGCACCATTTATAACGACGATGGCGTCTATGACTCCGACACTGGTGAAGTGGTGACGCCTCCTACGCCAATAGAGGGATGGCATGTTAACTTCAAATCTAATAAAGATATTGATTGGATTGGATTTACTGTCAATCCTGAAAGTCCTTACCGTAAATTTGCTGGAGATTAATAAAAATTGAGCTATAGTTTAAGTGACATAGCAGTTACTTAAAATGACAATTAAACTTACCGATGCGGCAAAATACTACAAAGAACTACCCCACCAACTTGCTGCTTGGAATTGGTTGCAAGAGCAACTGACAAAAGAACAGCTTGATGAGTTTGCTGATCTTTATCGTTCTGCTGTAGATCCCAAACCCGTATATCAAAACACATGGAATGGGATCCGGCAGGCGGCATTAGATGCTGGTGCTAAATTTCCAGAAGTTGTTGCAGCACAATGGGCACTTGAATCTGGATGGGGTAAACACACCCCTGGAACGGGAACACACAATTACTTTGGCCTGAAAGGTAAAGGCGGTACCGTTGTTGATACTCAGGAATATATCGATGGGCAATGGGTCACCATCAAAGATGGCTTTATTAATTTCCCTGATCTTTATTCCTGCGTTCAATACCTAGTCAATCGCTGGTATAAAGATTTTGATGGGTACCAGGGTGTTAACCGTGCAGCCAACCGGAATGAGTGTGCCAAACTTCTTGTAAAGGAAGGCTACGCAACAGATCCTGATTATGCAGATAAGTTGATGCAGATCATGGATCGTGAATGCGCCAGCAACCCCCCTGGTGGCAAGATCCTAAAGGTTCCATATTTCTATCAACTTGACAACCAAAGTGGATATGGCTATCGAGAATGTTTCTCATCTAGCTGTGCAATGATTGCTGCCTACTACGGCTTGGTTGATACGGATGATGAATACAATAAAATCCGTGCAAAATTTGGTGATAGCACAGAATCAACAGCTCAGCTAAAAGCTCTTCAACACCTGGGACTGACAGCGTGGTTTGGTACCAAGGGGAATACAGAACTTCTTGAAAATCAAATCAAAGAAGGTCACCCCATTGCGGTTGGTTGGTTGCACTACGGATCTGCTACTGCGCCAAAAGGTGGTGGGCATTGGACATGCTGTGTTGGATTCGATAAGGATCACATCATCATGAATGATCCCTACGGTGAAGCTGACCTTGTTAACGGCGGTTACGTTTCTACTGAAGCTAAGCGGGGCGTTAAGGTAAAATACAGCCGCAAGAATTGGTTACGCCGTTGGGAAGTAGAGGGCAAGTCAACCGGGTGGTACCTAGCCGTCAAACCATGAAAGTAACAAAAAATCCCGACATCAAGGTAAACGTTTGTTATGAATTGAAAGGCGAAAGAAAATGCCTCACCCTGTCAAAGAATGAGGCTTATGCCTTACGTAAAGCAATTGAAGGACAAAATGGTTGTGTTTGGTGGTATCAACCTGTCAACTGATCACTTCTGCTTAGCCTTACCAATAGCCAGAGCGAAGAATTCAATTACCTTGTAAGCCTTGCCAAGAATGTGATCGTCTTTAGGCGTGGGGGTAGCGGCAACAATAATTGATGCAGCAGCGTGAAGTGCCAGTGCAAACTCCACAATTTCGTTAAGCTTGTCCATGGGTAACCTGTAGGTTTACTTCAATTCTAAACCTTGTTTTTGTAATAGTAAAATGACATATGTTCTTCTGATATTATCCAAGAAGAATCTTCATTTTTTCTAAACCATTTTTGCCATATATCAAATTGTTTATTAGCTTTTGCTGACTCACATCTTAGGCAAATGGCATCACCATCAGGTAATTCTTCAATCCATTTACGCACTTGACGCATTGCAATAGCTTGGGGTTTTACGCCGAACTTACCGGTCAAAGATGTATTCAATTGGCGAACTCTGCCATTTTTTCTTTTGTTCATCCAATCGTTGATCTGTCTTATACTCTTTCCTACCGCCATACTTGCTAGCCATATATAGCCATCCTTTGTATGGATCCATGGCAACAATCTTATTTTCAATATTAAACCTTGAGAAAGAAACACCGTCTTTACTTTTTTGGCCCGTTTTATCGTATTCATACATCATGAACGATTGGTAAACGCAACTAACAATTCGGGGAACGGCTCTGTTTGCTGGAAATCACGTTCCCATACTTCACGCCATTCAGTTAGAGAATGATCATGAATAGTATCAAAATACAAGTCATTACCCGGTTCTGCTAATACAGAAAAAGAAGGCGCTTGTGCAGAAGGGATTTGCTCACCAATTAACCAACTAGATCCGTCAAGGATGGTGACTGTAGCACCAGAGTTTATTGTACACGTTAATTCAGTAAACCCGTTAGGAACATCTGCGCTAGGAGAAATGATTGTATTAACAGAAACGGGAGAAATTACGTTAATTGTCCTGCTGAAGTCAATTGCAGTTTCTTTTAGTAGATAAGCGCGTTCTTCATCTTCCAATGCAATGATGACCTCATCTGGTGGAAACTCAACCACCAACGCCATCGTGTAGTCAATCTTTTCGTTACGTGTAGAAGAAACACAAATTAAATATGACCCGGCTTCCAATGGGAAATAACGTTCATCACCTTTGTCTAGGCGATAACTATTGTAGGTGTTGTAAAGATCTGAACCCGCAGACATAATTGTGTCTAAATACGGGAAATACAAACCGTTCTGGCCATTGATTTTTACTGAATCAGCATCAAAAATACCACGGCTTTGGATTGGATTCCTGTTGATGTCGTATGCAGATACTTGGATATATTTAGGACGTGGTGGCCCTTTTGCAGCAATGATCCAGGCAGGTGTAACAAGATCAACCTGAAACCAGTGATTATAAGTACCTCCACCAAAACCGCCATTAGATTGAGTACTAGTATCAGCACGTCCAACAACCTGATTCAATGGACCCAAGCTTCCACTTAGGTATCTGATTGTAGTTTGACTGAATTTCCCCAGTGCCAGAGGATTACTTGCTGTACGTTGACGTTGAGAAGTGCTATTTCGACTCATTATTTGTATGTTCTTTTCTTTATTTTACTTGGGTTTTACTTTGCTCTCTTGCTTCAACTTCATATGGACTGATAATTGTTTTTTTGTAAATGGTTTGCAAAAGCTCATCTTCTCTGTTTAGACGTTTTGCCCTGCCCACAGCCATAAGTTTTTTGGGATCAAACTCCAAGACAAACGGCATTACTGCATCGGGCGGATATCCCTGGTTCCAACGAGACTGAAGATGCAGTGGATTGCAACACCATTTGTTTTTACACGTGTGAGTAACAATGTTTGAACCGATATCGCCCCATGTAGTTTGATAGGCAATTTTGTGTGGTGTGACAAGTTCTGCTTTTTGTGTACTGAATTCAGATCTATAGGAAGGGAAACATATCCTCCTAGGGCTGAGCTTGCCTTTTGTCTTTATGTTCCAGCATTCATTTGATTGGCCGATGTTAATTTTTTTCCAAAATGCATAAGCTTTGCTTTTGTAATGAATATTTATGTAGTTAACATCAAGGCCACATAACCTTGACTTAATGCGCATAATGCAGTGGTAACACCAGTGTTCTTTGGTATTACGTATGGTGTGACCAAAGGCACAGGGGAAGCCTCGGTAATAACCCTTTTCATTTAGCTCTTCATCACTGAGGACACTGATGTCTTGGATAAAAACAAAAGATTCGTCCGGTTGGGAACGCATCTTGCGCTCCATTGGCTCCAGGATATGTACACCTTTCTTAACATCCCCATTGGAGTAGATAACCTTTAACTCGCGGCGGTTGTCTTTGTCTCGATTTGATGGCAGGTGCTCTACCGCATGGTTATCCGGTGAGCGGCCCGTCCTCATGTAGTAGACGATTCTGTGCGCCAGGTACTCAGTGCCGTCGATGAAGACCTTATAGAAGCCGCTACGTGGGTGCAGCCTACCTGCTGGGTCTCCAGCCGAGTATCCCTTAATGTCCGCTGCCCACATCAGGCCTGAGGGGTACTGGTCGGTTATGGCAAACATTTCCTTGATGCGCCAGAGGGGAGGCATGGGTTTGGCTGGACGAGGCATAAACTTGAATTTGAGTGCTTAGAGCAGATTATCAGAGAATACATGCTGATGCAAGAATAGGTTAGATTTTTTCTATATAAAACCTAGATTACATAAAAAGTATTCTTGATTTTTTGAGGGTTGCTGAGATTGTAGTGATAGCAAGGGATCTGAGAGACTATTTTATTTTAAGTCTCAAATAATCAAGAACCCAGGGAAATTTGTGTTATTTGACCGTTTTTTGATAGTACAAAGATAGTACACATAACACAAATGCACGTCTATTCTTGAATTATTGAGACTCACCTTGAGACACCCCTACAGTTCAATTGTATTACTCTTTCCCACATCCCACTTCCCACCTACCATCTCGGCCACAACACTATCGTTATCAGACATTGTAAAGTTTGTTTCAAAAAATCAAGAATACTTTTTTGTGTAATCTACGTCTACGTTAGGTATGCGACATAGGTATTCTCTGTTCACTGCGCATTCTCTGCACAACCCAAGCTTCTAGCCAAAATCAAGAATACTCCCCAATCCCTGGTACAAACAAACCAAAGGTCAATAAAAAACCCCACCTTTCGGCGGGGCTCATTAATCTTGTCTTAACTCACTTTTTCTTTTTCTTCTTCTTTGCCACTGGCGTCTCTTCTTCCACTGAGTGATCCACCTCATTCATCACGTCCTCAAAGATGCCACCGAACTGGGAGGCAACCGTATCCCAATCGAACTGGGGGTCGGTAGCGCGTTCATAACAGGCATCAGCGGTCGCCTGGAGCAGGCTACGGTCCTCATACAGCTCGTTAAGGATCTCCGTCAGGTGGTCACTGGAGGGGCAGGGCATCTCACGTGCGTAGTTGGTGTCTACGTCGATGTGGTCGCAACGGATGAGCTTTCCGTACCCCTCAAAGATCTCTTTACATGACGTGTGATCTGGCACTACCTGAGCAACACGACAGGCCGCATGCTCATGGCTGACAAGTCCCCACCCCTCACCTTTACAGGTATTAACACCAATATCAACAGCATTGTAGATGGTGTTCAACATATCTACGGGTACGTTCGGGGGATGAGGAGTTTGCGTGGTCATGATGATCCGATTGTTTGGATCAAGACCCTGACGCATCATCTCCCTGGCAAACAAAGGCATCACATCCCAGCCCTGATCTTTTAGCCCCATATGTAAATAAAGCTGAGCCTCTGGTTTATCGACCGCAAATTGAGCAAAGG
>Ga0208018_100340_pt1 | contig 13339 bp, 16 predicted proteins | sample 31_taG_FD_184105 | JGI IMG/M metagenome (GOLD analysis project Ga0208018, IMG submission 184105) | Marine viral communities from the Gulf of Mexico - 31_GoM_OMZ_CsCl metaG (SPAdes) (version 2) | ecosystem: Environmental > Aquatic > Marine > Oceanic | place: Gulf of Mexico | collected 2015-07-12 | reverse complement strand
CGACCCCGAGGATATCGAGGCCGCAATCGAAGCCACCGAGGCCGCTTTGAACGCCCCCGACAAGCCGCATTAGAATTTTCCGAAAAAACCTTTGCCAAACATGGCAAAACCCTCTGGACACCCCCGCTGCAAACTCCTAGAACCCGCACACCCGACCACTACGGTGGTCTCCGGTGCCCGGGTAGCTCAGGGGTAGAGCAGTGGATTGAAAATCCTCGTGTCGGTGGTTCGATTCCGCCCCTGGGCACCATTTTAACATATTGAGTTTGTTGGTCATTTTAGCCTCCATTACTGTATGTTTCCGCGCGGTTTGACGCTTTTACGAAGTGGTTTGACAACCTTTGTGCGCTTTTCGTTCGCTTCGTCCAGCGCCTTGACTGTGTCACGGTTCTTCGCGGCAAGGTTTGCAGAGCGTGAGTAGTGCCCTGCCATTGAAGTAGTGGCTTGGCCTAGTAGGTCCGCAATCTCGCGCTGGTCCTTGCCTTCTTCCCGGAGGGTGGTTGCGACTGTGTGGCGTAGGCCCTTCATGGTTAAACCAGCCGCTATGACCTCGTCCTATTCTAGCTTCCGCTTGAGGCGATGAAACGCACTGGACAGCCCATCATAGGTCCAAGGCTTGCCGTTTGAGCTTGCCAGCACCGTTATAGCCATATGCTTCGGTGCAGCGTCTAGAGCGGCGCGAAGGCGGCTCCCGATAGGCACTGAAATTTCACGTCCCGTCTTGCCCCGAAAGCCGGTGATGATGTCACAATTTACAGCATCGCGGCGCAGACTCACGGCGTCCGATGGATCAAGCCCGGTGTTTGCCATCAAGGCTAGCGCGGCACGTAAGGCGGGCGAGGCGGCTTGCAGGACCGCGCTTTCTTCGGCGATTGTCCAAGGCCGATTTGCATACCCGGCGTCACGAGGACGTCGCTTGGCAATAACTCCCTCGGCAGGGTTGTGGTCGATCAGGCCGTGTGGCCGTGCATACTTGAAAACCTGCCGCAGGAACGTCAGAACGTAGTTGCCCCGCCGCCACCCTAATTTTGCAGCGGCTTTGTCATGTATCCTCGAGATCAAAGGGGGCGTCAGCAGGTGTATCGGGGTGTCCGCAATCTTCGTTAAATAATCGGCGCAGACGCGGTAATCACGCTTGGTGGCCGTGGCGAGGTTCGCAAAGTGATCAGTTTTGAAATAATGCGTGACTAGCGCGCCAAGGGTGCCCGCTTTTGACGTGCGCGTTCTTTGCGCATTAGCAGCAGCCGTAATCTTGTCGCAAGCGACGAAAAACTGTGCGGAGCCGAACGGGGCCTTTTCAAGATCCACCTTGATCCCGGTCGCGCGATGGTAGCAGCGCTTCCGTCCGTGCCGGTCGCTGAATACCTTGAAGCCTTTGACTCTAACTCTTGTCATCCCAGCCTGGCCAAAATGTCGTCATGGGATTGCGGTTCGCAGCCGTCCTTAACCGTGTCAATCCAGCGGTCCAGATCGCGCTTGTCGTAGAGGTCGGCGCTTTCCCGCAATGCGACCGGTTGGACTGGGCAGAGCGCCTTGAAATGTTTGACTTCCAACCCGCAATACGCCGCCGCCTCAGAGAGGCGATACATGCGTTTTTCTACAACGCTGATGTTGAGGCTGGTAGTTGGCACGAATTACTCCTCAACATATTCGAATAAAGGGTTCACTCTCGCTTCGATATTGTTGAGGTTCACTACTACGCTGGCGTAAAAGTCGGGATTGGCTAGATATTCCGAAATCCGAGACGCTCTCACCACTTCAAATTTGAAGTTCCCGGGCATATGGACCTTATTGCAGTCCTCATCCTTAGAAGCCGGCGAACCGATTGGCGTAGATGGAATGATCCGACCAACCATGCCCGTTGACATCACGAGAATTGCGGCTTCATCATGGAAGCCGTGAATGAATTGCAGGGCTACTTTGGCTCGTGCAGCATTGACGCCTGCTTCTAGAAGACGATCAAAAGCTGCAACTTTGATCGCTTCGCTTTTGTCCCATTGACGGCCAGTAGGCCCAGCACTCGTTTCCATCTTTGGCGTAATTAAATCGCGCGCCACCCATTGATCGAGACGTGATTTGCTTATCGAGAGACCCTTGCACAGTTCTCTGGTGCTAATTGTGTTAACCATCTGACCTATCCATAGTTTCGCCTCAATATGGCTTATTACTGACATGCAGTCAATATAAAAACGACGTCGGGCTTGGAGGTTACCGGGTGGCGCATGGTGTACTGCTATGACTGAGCTCGGACCATGCACTGAGGCCATTGATATAAACCTTTAACCGCGCATAGGCGAAGCAATCGAGGCAAAGCATTCGGCGGCGCTGAGTGGGTTGGAAAGGCTTGCTGCACCGCTTGGAAGGGCGCTCAGACCGATCGATTGCCGCGTCCCTTGCCCAGTGCCCCGGCACATCTTCGATACTCACCAGCACGCGCAAGTTCGTGCCGTTTCAGAATGGCAACTTTTAGGGCAGAGAGGTCACGAGGCACGCAGGGTTTCATATGCATTGCGGGCAGCGGCTTTCTCCAGGCAGCGCAAGTCGCTTAGCAAGCGCAGGCTCGGGTGTGATGTCCACAAGCCCCAGCACTTGTCCGGCACATAGTAGAGGCGACAGTCGTCTAGACGGAAGCCGCGCCCGTCTATACCGAAGCTCGCCAAGACCGTGGCCCCGGCTATCATTGCCAAGGGCGTTACCAGAACCCCAAGTTCCGCGACCGCAAAGTCACTCATCGGCCCAGCCCACCAGCGCCGCGGCACCTTGCGGGTCAACGCCCGCCGCTTTGGCCTCAGCCATTGCCTTGACGATGGCGGTCATGGCGCGGGCCCGGCCACCAACATCAAAGGCTTGCAGGGGTCGCATCAGGTCCAGCTTGACAGTGCTTCCCAGCTTTTTTGATGCCTCTTGCGCCATCATCGCCGTGATAGGCATTAGCGCCCATTGTGCGAGATGCCTTTGCGCCTCCCTTACCATCGGCCCGGTCGTGGCGATGTTGCTCAGACCGGGCAGAACACCATAGGCCATTTCAATACCACCCCGTGCAGCCGCCCAAGTTTCGCGAGACATTGCCTTGGACAGATCAGGCGTCACGTCTTGGCTTTTCCAATCATGCGCCGGTGCCGCCGATCCCGCCGCCGTGACGTTGACGGACTCGCGGATTAGCACTCGACCACGGTTGCCACGGAACCCACGAGCCAAGTGTTCCATGTCAGTTTCCGGTGCCTCCGGGAACGGAACAATCTGCGATCCAATAGGTGCGTTGGCATAGACCTCAGACAGCGCCATTTCCAGGGCGTGCAAAAGGCCTGCAGTCAACCGTGAGCGTCGCAGTGGCGACGATCCCACATAGGGCATGGTCATGTCGCAACCAATGCGGAAATGAAGTACCTCGTCTGCTAGAACGGTCTCTGTCTTGCCATCCCCGGTGTCAGCAATGCCCACGCGATAAGCAACCGGCTCCGCATCGCGAGTGGTCAGATCCCAATCGGAACATGGGACAAGGCCATCGTCTCGGATCACGAACACTGCCTCACCGCGCAAGGCCACCGCCCGTGCAGTGAGTGCCAGTGTACAAGGCGTTAGCAAATCGGTGCCGGATACGTCCGCAAGACTTAAGCCCCCTTCCCAAAGACTGACACAACCTTGAACGCAGCCGGTCAGTTCGGCCAAGCCGTCGACGCCGCTCATATACTCCGCCCGCGCCTGCATGACTTGGTTGGTGTACCCCGCGCCTATAGACCTTGTTTCAATCTCAATCTCTTTTTTCTTAAACGGCCACATCATTGCGCTCTCCTATATGAACGCAGCAGATCGCCCGCGCCACTGTATTGCATTGCTTTGGCGACCCATGCCGGATTGCGCTCAACCTCAAGTTCCAGGTCGTCACCTATGCTAGTTCTGACAGCCGATGCCCCCGGTTCACTTGTGCTTTTTCGCGCTCCTACCTGATATTCAGCAAGCCGCCGAAACGCTTCAAAGACGGACGACGGCACATCTCCCCCGCCAACTTGCGCCGTTATCCGGTAGATGCCATCGACGGGCAGGCAGACGCCAAACGGCCCGTCCAGCAGCGTCACGGCCTCCCAAGCATCAGATGCCCAGATGTCCGACACGCGTGACACAATAGGAGTTAGACGCGGGTGAAACTCATCCCCGCCATCCCCGCGCAATGTCCAAATAACCTCGCGCACTGTGAAACGATAGGCGGTGTAGGCTTCGATTTTTGCCCAGATCATCGCAGCATCAAGCGCAGCCGCTTTCTCAGATAGCCCCGCGGGTGCGTCGGGATAAGCTGACGGGATCGCCTCAAATTGTTTGATAACGTCGATCATCTTACGCCCTCCATCTGTTCAAGGTCCGATGCAGACCATCGCCCAAGCCATCGGGGCGGATCAGGCCATCAGCGGCCCAATTCCGCGCTTCGACTTGCGCTTCAGGATAAGCCGGACGGGTCACAACGCTGATCTCGTATAGCAGCGCCGCAAGCACCGTTCGGATGATGGCATTGTGCATCCCATTCTTGGGGTCGCTGCCCTCATCTTCTACCGTTTCAGGCACAGGCACGGCCCGCTTGGGTGGCAACCGGAACCCCGGCGATATGCCAAGGGTTAGGCCAGCCGCGATACTTGCCAAAATATCTTTGACATATGAGACCTCTTGCATTTCTTCTGTGATCGTCGCCGTGAAGGTCAGCCCATCGTCACTGTCCAAAAGGTCAAGCGTTCCAGCCCCCCGCGATGCCAAAGGCTTGTCAAAGCTGTGACCAACCAGAAAGTGAATATCCTCTTTCGGCTCGTTCACGCGGTAGGCGAAAGCATGGGCTGCAATCACCTCTTTCTTAGGTCTGCCTGTACGGCCCCCATCACTTAGGACCGCACGTTTGCCATAGGGAAACCGGCCTTGCAGCGACAAAGCACCAGAGGCCCGTTTGCGTAGTTCCAGACCGCCATCTGCAAAACCAGTCAGCACCTTACTGAATCCCGGTCAGCACGCGGGTTTGCACCGCACGGCTGATTGTTGTGTCCATTGTGGACAGTGCCGTCAGACGCAAGCCGCCCGATTGTGCGTCACTGTATGGATCACGGATCAGATCGACCGCACCCCACAGACCCACGAACACAGGCGCAACACCGCCTGCCGTCGTGGTCAGCAATGCTTTGCTTTCCAGAGGCGCACCAGCAGGTGCAGGCAAGGCGTTGTGTGACATGGTAACGTTGCTGATATACTTCATCAGCCGTTCCCACTCAGTCACTGCCGTGCCGCTTATATAAGTGCCGTCCATTGTGTCCCAGACCTCTGGCCGGATCAGCAAGCGCACCGCGCCCGGACCGTTCGCAGCGTTCGCCGTCATAAACGCCACAACCTCGGAACGGATCGCCGCCCATGTTGCCGCGGCACTTAGGTCCGTTTCCGTAATCCCCCAAGCACTTGCCCCGGTGAATACACCCGTGGGTTCGCCAGACGCCCCAGAACCGTTAAAGATTGCCCGGTCCATTTCTTGCGCCATCGCGCCGTTCATGTCCCGGCGGATGGCTTGTTCCAGAGCCGCACCCGACTGCAACAGCGTCTTGCGTGTAATACGCATTTGAATGCCCAAGGTGTGATCAGGCTTCAAAGGCCGGTCCAGCGTCGTGTAAGCAGACGGCCCCGGCACGTTGCCCGTTTCTGTTGCCTGCCAGCCCGCAGAGATTGCCGATGTAGTCACTGGCGTTTCTTGCCCGCCCGTACCTATATTGATCATCTGGACACCCATTTGAGCCGCCGCCGATGCAGGGAACAAGCGTTCAATCAAAGGACGAGTCGCAATCGGGTCAGGTGTACCGCTAGCAATGGTTTCACCTGCACGGGTTTCAAGCGCCGCATAGGGAACCGGGATGCCGCGATAACCTCCTTGAGAACGCAGCTCAGTGACGATCTCCGCAGTTTGTCCAGACAATGCGCGACCCTCATCAAGGCTCAACGCGACTTGGCGCATTTCAAAGCCCGCCATGATCTCGTTCCACTCTTTTTCAGGGCGAGTTTCGAGTTCGGCCCCAGCTTCACGGCGTTCCTCATCCTCAGAGATAACAGCCGCCCGAAAGCGGGTTTCTGCCGTGCGGTATTCCAGATCAAGGTCAGACATGCGTTTCTGATCCTCAGGCGTAGGGTTTTCGTTTGCGGCCAGTTCGGCCAGCGATTGCCGTATTTCAGAACGGCGCAGTTCAATTTTCTTAGACGTCAGCATTTGTTTGTCCTTTCATGCTCGACAGAAGATCACGCCATTCTTGGCGCTTTGGACTGAGGGGCTTATGACCAACCTCAATTCGGGTTTTCCGGGCATGGCAACGGCCACAAAGGCACTGCAAGTTGCCCAGAGAATAAGAAAGTTCGGGGTGTGTTCGGACAGGCTGGACGTGATCGACCTCGAGCCGCCGCCGTTCGCCACACTGGACGCATTGCCAGCCGTCACGGTCTAGCACCTGCATCCGCAGAGCCTTCCATCGTGGCCCACGCGTCACCTTGGCGGAATGTCTTTTGTAGACGTCCCGCTTGCTATTCAGCCCCATGGCACTCTCCAATTGGACGCCGGGGATGTAGTACATCCCTGATTGACAAGCTTCCGCAAGCTGACTATGGGGGGTGTACTACATCCCAGATGGAGGACATGATGGATACGATTAAAGTCTGCGTACGCATCCCTGCCGAAAGAAAGGAAGAACTCTTGGAGCTTGCAAATAAATGGAGAGCCGATGAACATGGACCCGGATGGGATGCCAAAATAATCCATAGGATTGCAAAAGAGAAATTCGGTGGTCTTCAACAACTTTTTGAGGAACATGATTGGCCTGAGCGAGGCAGCGAGATGGTCGGAAAAGTCCAGCGCCACGTAAAGGAAACCTATGGATCTATTAGGGCATTTGCGGATCAACACTCGGACTAACCCCATGCGATGCGCCCTCCCTTGTGGGAAGGTCTGCCCATGATCCTTGCACCCTCAGCAACGGCAATGACGGTTGCAGATGCCGCATCGATCCGGCCCATAGACCGCGCTTTTGCTAGCTTTAGATTATTGGATGGATCGCGTAGCGTCACCGCATCAGCGAATGCAGATCGCAGCAACAAAGACGGCGCAGTCTGGACGTTGCCGTCAAAAGCCGCCCGCCGGAACCGCTCGCAATCTTCCCCGCCATCCTTGAACCCAAAGCCCCGCCATATGATCGGACAACGGATGCCCGCCCGGTCAATCGCTTCGCCAAGTTCGGATTGCTTGTATCGGTCAGACACCAGCGCCGCGATAGGTTCGCCTTCGATATGCGCCATCACCTCGACCAACCACGGCGCAATCGGCACGGTCTGATCGCCCATTGTGGACAGTTCGCCGCGCTCGTTCATCTCGACATAGCGCCCCTGAACGCCATCATTCGCGCCACGGTCTGCCAAGTTCGGTTTGCTTGGGAACGTGCCAAGCGCCTCAAGACGGCCCGTTTCAGGCCAATAGAACGCCGCTGCCGTCATAGATGCAGAGCCGCCCAAGTCGATGCCGATCACAACTTGCCCCTGACGTGGTGGCACGTCCGACACTTCGCAGGCCAGCCATTCGTCAACGGTCAGCAGCACGTCACGGGTTTCACCGCTCACACGCTCATTTCGGTTATACAGGCGGAACGTGGTCAGCGTAGAGCCGCCCCGTGCAATCGCTCGCCGTGCCTGACTTTGCAGCCAATCTAGGCTGGAACCGATGCCGGCTGCCGCGCCGGGGTTCGCTCCCTTGAGGCTTTCCAGATCGTCAGCAGGCAGGCCGGGTGCAGGTCGGTGTTCCTGCCTATAAATGCCCGGTGCATCCTCATCAAGCCAGACTGAGAAAGGGTGCGCATCATCCGCCGCCGATGTTGAAATGATCAGCGCCCGTCCGCCCCGCTTGCCCATACCGGACAGCAGCGCATGTTCTAGAGCGTCCCCTTGATCAGCCGCCCAATGCCCGCGCTCATCCATCAAAATCAACGTAGGCGCAGAGCCAAGCGCAGACTTACCATCAGCAGCAATTGCCCGAATGAAATGCCCTCCGCCATCGCCATCATACTCAATCTCTAGCCGTGGTGACCGCCGGACGGTGAACAACGCCTGTTCGTCCTCAGGCAAAGACCGCATGAACCCCACAACAAAATTGAAAGCGATACGCGCCTGATCCCGTGTCCTCGCCGCAATGAGGATTTCGCGACGGGGCTGTTCATCCCATTTGCCCATCACGGAACCCAAGGCGATGCCAGCAGACAGCGCAGTCTTCGCGTTGCCACGACCGATCGATAGAACGGCCACGTTCACGCCATCAGCCAAAGCGCCTTTGACAAATTTCTTTTGGAACGTCGCCAGCTTGATCAGTTCACCAGCCTTCGGCCCCTCAGGGATTGCCAGCGTTTCAAGGAACCGGATTGCCTTAGCTGCCGAGTTCATGCGAAAACCCTCGCTATGGACTGGTCAGCTCTCATCACGGCCATTTTCGGCGCAAACCCTCCGGCATGGACATGGTACGATATCGCCAGAGATTTCGTCCTGCCGGGTATGATTGGTGTTGTGGGTTTCGGCGGGATCATCTTGACTTTGCGTGCCAACGCTCGACTGTCTCTTGAACAGCATGTTCGAGAGATAACCCTAAGAAAAAAAGTTATGAGTAATGGACTTCTGGTGGAGTTTTTGTACGTTAAGGACAACTTAGAGGATAGCTTGAAATTTATTGATGAAATGGCCCCGGATGACAAATGTTTCATTCTGCGCCTTCCTCTTAGCTTCAAATCGATCGACTCCGCAGCAGACCTAGGACTACTCGAAGATACTAAAATCTCATCTGTTTTCACTGGATGGATGGCCATCGAACGGTATCGAGCGAGGGTACTTTCCATCTGCAAAGAGGGTGCTGAAACTACCGACCATCTGGTTTCGGTTCCAAGCTCTTTCGCGCAAACCCATCGGGAATTAATAGCGTCCACGATCGCTCTAATCGAACTTTGCATACCGAGCATTGATGAACGGAGCTCCCAACCCGAACAAGGGACGAAGCACAGCGCGAACGCATAACCCACCACCGCGATCCCCCACCCTTTCGCAAAAGGCGGGATTGGGACCAAGCCCTTGACAACTCTCGCGTGTGAAGCTAAGCACGAACCAACAGTTTCAGAGCCGCCAGACCGAAAGGTCATATGTGGAAGGTTGGCAGAGTGGTCGAATGCACTCAGTTGAAACCTGAGCAGACCTTTCGGGGTCTCGTGGGTTCGAATCCCACACCTTATTAGCGGCCCGCTTCCGATATTGGTGAGCGGGCCGCATTCGTTTGCCGCGACAGGACCAGTCATACTGACACCCCAACGGCACGACATTGCTCTTGCGTGACCGCGTTTGCTGCAATGAGTTCATGCGCCATCTGCACCGGGCAGTGACGGGCAACGGAGGCGTGACCGTTGGCAGTTGCCCGCGCATAGTTTGCTTTGATCGCATCCGCCGATGCACCGTTTCGCTGCTTTGATCCAGCGAGCGTGTGATCCTGCCAACCTTGCGCCTTGAGCCAGTTGGCAGAGTGCTTGAGGTATTGCCGCCCGTTGTTCTTTTCCTCAGCCGCATAGGCCTTGGCCCCTGCAATGATCACCGCGGGAGGTGCACCACCAGCTACAGCTTGAGCAAAGGCCTTTTCTGTACCATCTCGGTCTTTCGGTCGTGGGTATGCGTTCCAAAATTCATCGAAGGTCGCTTGAGTGTGCTGGACGGCGTCAGCCGAACACACAGGTTCTTGCATGGTTAAGGGATGGTTTGGGTGCGCGTCCTGCACGTCTCGACGTGCATCTCCTGCACCTGAGCGGCGCAGGTCCTGCACGGGTGCAGGAGATACACCCGTTGTCTCGACTGGCTTAGACAGGTTAGAATTGGTTGGCTCAAGTGCCTGGATTGCATCAAGGTTCAAGCGATATTCAATCGTGAAACCGTGAGGGCATTTGCGCGTTCCTACTTCTGCAATGAGACCATGCTTTGCCAGATCGTCGATGCTGACCTGGACAGTTCGCTTCCCCATTTCGAGGTCGCGAGCCATGGTAGCTTTGCTGGCCCAGACCCCACTTCCATCGTCACTGGCACAGGCTGCCATGAACATAAGGATGCCCTTGCGGGTAGGTGATCCGACCTTTCGTTTCTGTACAATGGCGCTGACGATATTGCTCATGCCACCACCACACGCATGCTGGGGAATGGCGGTTCAGTGGGTTTGACAATCAGCGCGTAAGTCTTTGATCTTCCGAAGGGGGGTTGACAGCTATCTGTCAGGTAAGTGCTTGTTTCGAAAGCCAAACGGTCGGATTGAAAATCCTCGTGTCGGTGGTTCGATTCCGCCCCTGGGCACCATTTAAATCTCTGAATATAGCTGATTGTCCCAAGGAAATAAGCGTATCTCGCGGCGTTCTTCCCTTGGAGAGGCCTGATTTGCTAAAGAAATTTGCTACAGGAAGCGCTACGGTTTCCGAGCCTGCTATTACGGAAAATAAGGGGTTGTATGGTCGCCTTTCGAAATGATGCTGCTAAGTAGGTTCGATAGTGCCAGCCCTTCCGAGAACGATGCGCGAAGGATGCCATGTTTTATCGGTGATGCGAGCGGCGCGGATCATTTCCGGCAGCTCTTGGATCCCGTCATTGGTCAGTGCGGCACCGATTGCAGTGACGAACGTCTCTTATGGGGCGCTTACGTCTTGCGGTAGGTAGGGCGGATTGCGGAAGTTCGCTGCAATTGCGCTTCTATGGTAGAGTATTCTGGAAGCCGCTATTGAAATTCAGCCAGAAGCAGGCACTCAGTGGTACCGCAATTATGGTCAGCCGGTAGGGAGAGCTCTGAACCGCGCGGGGCGCAGTGTCGCGTGCAAGGTTGTGGAGCCGGTATTGAGAGACCGCCGCACCCCTATGGCTGCGGCGGTCTAAAGGGTCGTCAGGCGAAATCTACACCGTTTTCGATCATCGGCAGGTGGGTCACCAGATCACGCCCGGAGGCTGCGATTGCATTGGCGAGCGCTGGACCCGCCGGCGGTGTGCCCGGCTCGCCAATGCCTGAGGGTGCTTCGTTTGTCTTGACGATATGCACCTCGATGGCCTTGATGTCGCGCATCCGCAGCGGTTCGTAGTCGGGAAAGTTTTGCTGCACTACGACGCCGCCATCCAGCGTGATCTGATCGCGCATGATGTGACCGACGCCAAAGCCAATCGCCCCTTCGACCTGGGCTTTGATCACATCGGGGTTCACCGCCACGCCACAGTCGACGGCTGCGGTGTATTTCTCGATCTGAACATAGTCATCTTCGTCGATCGAGATTTCGCAGATCTGCGCGCAGTAGGTACCAAAGGATTTGTGCACAGCCACGCCGTGGAAGTGCCCGTCGGGCAACGGCTTGCCAAACCCGGCATTCTCGGCAGCCAGTTTCAGGACGTCAGCTTTGCGTTTTTGATCGGCTGTGTCGCCGGGCAAATACGCAAGACGGAAGCTGACGGGATCCTGACCGGCTGCTGCGGCGGCCACATCCATCATGGTTTCCATGACATAGGCGTTATGGCTGTGACCGACGGAACGCCAATAGTTGACGGTTGTTGCCGGGGCCGCGTCCGTCAAGCCGATGTGCATTCCGGGGATCGCATAGGGATTTTCTGCTGTCCCTTCCACCGAAGAAACATCCACACCGTCTTTGACATAGAAAGCGTCAAATGGCCCATCTTTTGCAATGGATTGACCCGCCACGCGGTGATCCCAGCCAACAATCTTGCCCGCATCGTCCAGACCGACACGCACCTTGTGCGCATAGGCCGGGCGGTACCAGCCGCCAGACAGGTCATCTTCGCGGGACCAGACCAGTTTAACCGGGCGGGTCTGGTCGGTCATCGAAAAGGCGAGTGTCGTTTCTACGATATAGTCCGCACCCGCGTTGAAGCGACGGCCAAAGAATCCGCCTGCATAAAGGGTTTTGACCTCAATCTTGTCCATCGGGATGCCAAGGATCTGGTGCATCGTGGCGTGGTTCATGGTTGGACCCTGCGCGCCGTCATACATGATCACGCCGCCGTCTTCGGTGGCTGCGATGGTGGCCGACAGAGGCTCCATCGTTGCGTGGGCCAGCATCGGCAGGAAGAATTCGCGCTCTACGACTTGGGCGGCACCTTGCAGCGCTTCCGTCGCTGCATCCAACGTCGTCTCGGATGCCTGCCACTGCGGATCAGTGTTCACAGCTGCCAGTAGCTGTTGCTTGATCTCGTCGCTGCTGCGGGTTTCGGCCTTACTCAGATCCCACTCAACTTCGATCGCGTCACGCGCTTGAAACGCGGCCCAGGTGTTTTCGGCATAGGCCACCACGCCCGCACCGTTGGGCAGCGCCTTGGCCATGATAAATCCCGTGACGTCCTTGGCCGCACTATCGTCGAACGAGGCAACAGTTGCGCCGTATTGCGGAATGCGTTTGATCGCGGCAACCATCTGGTTATCCAGTTGGATATCCATGCCATAGATGCCTTCGCCGTTAACCTTGTCATGGCTGTCGCGGCGCGCTTTTTGGGTGTTGCCGATCTGGGTCCAGTCTTCGGGGGCCTTCAGGACGGGCTCGGCCGGCACCGCGATCTGCGCAGCGGTGGAGATAAACTCACCGATCTGGCCCTCTTTGCCCGCGCCTGAAATGACGCCATTGGCAAGTGTCAGCTCAGAGGCGTCCACGTCCCAATCCTTGGCCGCGGCTTGCAACAATACGTCACGCGCGGCCGCGCCTGCGGTGCGATATTGCATGAACGAATTGGCCATCGCGGTCGATCCGCCCGTGCCCTGCAGCGCGCCAAAGAACAGGTTGTTGTAAACGGCGGTATCCGAAGGAGCCATTTCGAAGGTGATATCGCTAAGCTCCATGTTCAGCTCTTCCGCGATCAGCGTGGACAGGCCCGTAGAGGTGCCTTGCCCGCCTTCAAAGTGCTTGATGACGGCTGCAACCGTACCATCGGCATAGATTTTCACGAAGGGCGTAATGGCTGTGCCAGCCTCCGACGTCGACGCGGCAAGCGCGCCCTTGGGGTCAATGCCAACGGCCAGAACGGCAACGGCAGCACCTGCACCTTTGAGGAAACTGCGGCGGGATGTGTTGATGGTCATGGCTTAGCCCTCCACGATTTCTGAGGCGCGTTGGATGCCGGCGCGGATACGTTGATAGGTGGCACAGCGACAGGCATTGCCGTCCATGTAGGCGTCAATCTCTTCCAGCGTTGGCTTTGGCGTTTCTTTCAACAGGCCCACCGCAGACATGATCTGACCAGACTGGCAGTACCCGCATTGCACCACGTCGAGCTCTTTCCAGGCTTGCTGTAC
>Ga0208018_100335_pt1 | contig 13385 bp, 7 predicted proteins | sample 31_taG_FD_184105 | JGI IMG/M metagenome (GOLD analysis project Ga0208018, IMG submission 184105) | Marine viral communities from the Gulf of Mexico - 31_GoM_OMZ_CsCl metaG (SPAdes) (version 2) | ecosystem: Environmental > Aquatic > Marine > Oceanic | place: Gulf of Mexico | collected 2015-07-12 | reverse complement strand
TCGCTCTCCATCCGCTCGATCCACTTGGCGGCGGTGTTGTAGCCCACGCCCATCTGGCGCTGGAGCCATGAACCCGAAGCCTTCTGGTTCTCGAACACCACCTGGCACGCCTGGCGGTACTTGCGCCAGTGCTCGGCTACCTTCTCGACCTCCTCGTCGCTGACGAAGGGGCCGTGGACGCGGGTGAGGTTGCCGATATTGGGCTTGAACAGCATGTCGCCCTTGCCCAGCAGCGTTTCCGCGCCCTGTTCGCCCAGGATTGTGCGGCTGTCGATCCGGCTGGTCACCTTGAAGCTGATCCGGGTGGGCAGGTTGGCCTTGATGACGCCGGTGATGACGTCCACGGAAGGCCGCTGCGTCGCCATGATCAGGTGGATGCCCGCTGCGCGGCTCTTCTGCGTCAGGCGGCGGATCAGGATCTCGATGTCCTTGCCGACCACCGCCATCAGGTCCGCGAGCTCGTCGACGATCACCACGATCAGCGGCAGCTCTTCGTAGTCGAGCTCCTTCTCCTCGACGATCTCCTCGCCCGTTTCGGGGTCGTAGCCGGTCTGGATGCGGCGGCCGAGCGGTTCGCCCTTGGCCTTGGCGCTGCGCACGCGATCGTTGAACCCGGTGATGTTGCGCGCGCCCACCTCGCTCATCTTGCGATAGCGCTGCTCCATCTCCTCGATCGTCCACTTCAAGGCGCGAATTGTCTTCTCCGGCTCGGTGACGACGGGGGAGAGGAGGTGGGGGATATCCTCGTAGCTCTTGAGCTCGAGCACCTTGGGATCGACCATGATCAGGCGGCACTCGGCGGGCGTGAAGCGGTAGAGCAGCGAGAGAATGATCGTGTTGAGGCCGACCGATTTACCGCTGCCCGTGGTCCCCGCGACGAGCAGGTGAGGCATCGCGGCAAGGTCTGCGATCACGGGTTCGCCCGCGATGTCCTTGCCAAGGATGATCGGCAGGTCGCCCGGCGCATCGACGAAGTCGGAACAGGCGGCCAGTTCCTTGAAGCCGACCATCTGGCGCTCGGCATTGGGCAGTTCGATCCCCATCACCGTCTTGCCCGGGACCGTGCTGACGCGCGCCGACACCGCGCTCATGTTGCGGGCAATGTCTTCGGACAGGCCGATCACGCGCGCGGCCTTGGTGCCTGGCGCAGGCTCCAGTTCGTACATCGTGACCACCGGGCCGGTGCGCACGGCGGTGACTTCGCCCTTCACGTTGAAATCGTCGAGCACCGATTCGAGCAGCCGCGCATTACGCTCCAGCGCCTGCCGGTCGAGCGGGACGATGCCCGCATCGCCGCGGTCGGAAAGCAGCTCGATCGAGGGCAGTTCGAAATCGGCGAACATGTCCTTCTGGCGCGTGATCGCGTGGCCATCCGCCTTGCGCGGCGCGACCTTGGGATCGACGATTTTCGGCGCTCGGCGTTCGGGCGCCGGTTCGGGGGCGGATGCCTGCGCTGTGTCGGATTCGGGCGTTGCAGCAGGTTTGCGCCTGACGGTCTTCTGCTTTGCAGGCGCGGGCTCGGCAGCGTCGCGCACCAGCCGCCTGGGCATGGAGGGCAGCGTCATCAGCGAACGCCAGTCGATCGCGAAAACGCGCGCCACCAGCAGCGCGCCGCCGGCGAGCATCGCCAGTGCGAAGGCGAGGATCAGCCATCCTGCGGCACTCCCCAGCAGCCGCGTGGCGATCGCCTCGAGCGCGGTCGCGCCGAGCAGGCCCACCAGCCCTCCGGGCCCGGCGGGCAGGGAGAGTTGCTGCTCGGTCAGAGCCAGCGCGACGACGCTGGCCAGCAGGACCATGGCAAGCAGCAGCAGGCCCGCGGGGCGCCACCACCGGGTCTTGGCCTCGCCTGCGTGATCCTCGTTCGCGGCGCGCCACAACCCGCGCGCCCCGGAATAAAGCAGCGGCAGCACCAGCACCGATGTCCAGCCGAACAGGAACAGCGCGCGCTCGGCCGCCCATGCGCCGGGGCGGCCCATCCAGTTCCCGATCGGCCCGTCGGGCGCGGCGGCGGTCGAGGGGCTGGGGTCGGTCTGCGTGTAGCTCACCAGCGCCAGCGCAAGGAACAGCATCGCCGCGAACAGCACGAGCGCGCCGACCATCTGCAGCGCGCGCCGCAGCGACTGCTGGAATGCCTTGCGGACGTCGACCGGTTCGGTGGTTACAAGCGCTCTGCTCGCCACGGGTGTTCTCCCTGGGGGGTGGGGTGCGGAACGCACCATGAATCCGCAGGGACTCTTCCGTCAAGGACTTTGGGGCAGCGCGTGCGGCGTGGCGGGTCAGGAAAGCCCGTCGATTGCGGCCCATCTGCACACGCCAAGCTCGCGCGCGCGCTCCGCCGTCATGCCGCCCAGCGCGATTACCGGGATGGTGCTGCGCGCCGCGAGATCGTGAAACAGCGTGGCACCCAGCGCTCTGCCGTCGGGATGCGACCGTGTGGGGAAGACCGGGGAGAGGAACAGCGCGTCGGCTCCATTGCGGTTCGCGAGATGGATTTCGCGCGCATCATGCGCGGTGGCGAGCCGCAACAAGCCGGGTCGCTTCCCGAGCTTCCCCGGCGGGCCGTAAATACCATCGGCCCCCCATTCGACGCCTGCGTCGGCATCGCCCGAGAGGACCGCGAGGTGATTTTTGCTGCGCACAATGCTGCGCAGCATTTCCCATCGCTCTCGCCGCTCGCCCGGCTCCAGATGATAGTGACGGAAGACGAAGCCAGAGCCCTCGGGCAACGTGGCGAGCGCTTCCTCCAGCGCTGCGTCGTTGCGGGCATCGGAGAGCAGCCAGAGACAGGGCAGTTCTTCGGGTCGGGACTGGATCGGCATCGTCCAGTCGCTATAGCGGCGCGCGATGGATAGTGCAGCAGCCCTGAGCGAAGTCGAAGAGCGGATCGCCCGCGCGTGCAAGATCGCCAAGCGCGATGTGGCGGATGTAAACCTGATTGCGGTGAGCAAGACGCACCCCGCCGAGGCGATCGAGCCGGTGCTCGAAGCCGGTCAGCGCCTGTTCGGCGAGAACCGCGTGCAGGAAGCGCAGGACAAGTGGCCCGATCTGCGCGAACGCTACCCCGATGTTGAACTGCACCTGATCGGCCAATTGCAATCGAACAAGGCCGAAGATGCCGCCGCGCTGTTCAACGTGATCCACTCGCTCGACCGGCCGAGCCTGCTGAAAGCGCTGGCCAAGGCCTACGACAAGCTGGGCAAGCGCGTGCCGTGCTTCATCCAGGTCGACGTCGGCGAGGAAGACCAGAAGGGCGGCTGCGCGATCGCCGACCTGCCGGGCCTGATCGAACACGCGCGCGAGGCGGAGATTCCCCTGCTCGGCCTGATGTGCATCCCCCCCGCCGACAAGGAACCCGCACCCTTCTTCGCGCTGCTGGGCGAACTCGCCCGGCGGCACGAACCCGAGCCCGGCGCGTGGGGCCTGAGCATGGGAATGAGCGGCGACTACGAGACGGCGATCATGCTGGGTGCGACGCATATTCGTGTGGGATCGGCTCTGTTCGGCGCGCGGGGGTGATGGGGTAGGGGCGGATTGTGGGCCGTTATCGGTCAGTCCCCCTTGGGACTTGAACCGTAGATAAGCCAACCTGCCGCGTACGCCCCTAGAGCTAACAGTCCTGTCCAGGACATGGATCGAAGCGATGACACACGCCGACCGTCCGTCGCATGGTCGCAATCGGTCAAACGGGGCCGCTTAGCATCGGCCAGATCAGCACGGCCGATACGATGAGGAAACCGAGCAGGCCCGATGCGAAGGCGTCGCGGTGCGCGCTCCACAGCGAACGCTTATCCTTCTTCATTGGCCACCTCCGCATCGACCGACCAGCCACCTCCCAACGCCCGGAACACCGCGATCTGCTGCCGCGAGACCTCGGCATCCTGATCGGCCAATGTCGCGCGGGCTTCGGCCAGCGTGCGTTCGGCATCGAGCGTGTCGAGCGAGTTGATCAGCCCCTCGCGGTTCTGCGCGCGCACGATCCGCGCCGCGCGCTCGGCGGAAGCGATCGCAGCGACCAGAATGCGCCGTCGTTCGATTGAGCGCGCATAGTTCGACAGCGCGGTCTCCGCCTCCTGAAGCGCGACGAGAACCGTGCCGTCGAATGCGGCAAGCGATCCGGCGGCATCCGCCTCGGCCGCGTCGATCCGTGCATAGACCGGTTCGCGATTGGGGAAGGCCCAGTCGATCAGCGGGCCGAGCAGGAAGCCCAGCGGTCCGCCGGTGAACAGATCGCCCACGTTCGACGCGTTCGAGCCGATCGATCCGCCGAGTGTGATGCGCGGGTAGAGGTCTGCACGCGCCAGCCCGATCCGCGCTCCGTCGGCCAAGGCGCGTTGCTCGGCAGCGCGGACGTCGGGGCGGCGCGAGAGCAGCTCGCTCCCGTCGCCGACCGGCAGCGGAGCCTCGATTTCGAGCGGGATGTCGCGTTCGCCGATATTGGCGGGTAGGGAGGCAGGCGTTCGGCCCGTCAGCGTGGCGAGCGCGAACAGCGCGGCGCGGCGCTGCGCCTCGATCGCGGGGATGGTCGCTGCGCGCTGTTCGAGCAGGCTCTCTATCCGCGCCACAGCCAGCCCGTCGGTATAGCCCGCGTCGTGGCGGAGCCGAGTCAGGCGCAGGCTATCCTGCAGGATCTCAACGATAGATCGCGCCACGCGCAGCCGCGCGGCGGCACTGGCGGCGTCGGCATAGGCGCGCGTGGTGTCGGCGACGACCATCACCCTGACCGCTTCGGCGTCGGCGCGGGCGGCGGCGACATCGCCGCGCGCCGCAGCAATGCCGCTGCTCACCCGCCCGAACAGATCGACCTCGTAGGCAATATCCGCGCCGATGGAGAACTGAGCGCCGTCGCGGTCCTGCCCGGGCAGCGTCTGCGCTTCCGACGTCCGCCCGTATCCGGCCGAGGCATTGAGCCCCACCTGCGGCAGCCGATCCGATCGCGCGCCACGCAGCGCAGCACGCGCCCGATCGATCCGCGCGACCGACTGTCGGATGTCGGTGTTGGCGGCGAGCGCATCTGTGACCAGCCCATCGAGGATGGGATCGTCGTACAGGCGCCACCAGTCCGCGGGCAGGGGGGCGGGGCTGACGACGTCGGCCTCGGCGGAGAGGAAGGGGCCGGATTCCACATCGCGGATGGGGGTCGAGGCGACATGGTCCGGCCCCGCCGCGCAGGCCGAAAGCACCAGCGCGGAAACGGCGGGGAAGAGGATAGTGCGAAGGGTCATGAGCGATGCTCCTATTCGGCCGGCTCCAGGGCCGGGCGCGCATCACCTGCGCGGCGCGAGCCCCGCAGCGATGCGATCCGGTCGCCCAGCGCGCGGCAAACGACGTAGAAGGTGGGGGTGAAGACGAGCCCGAAGCCGGTCACGCCGAGCATGCCGAAGCACACCGCTGTTCCCAGCGCCTGCCGCAGCTCCGCTCCCGCGCCGGTGGCGATCACCAGCGGGACCGAGCCGAGGATGAAGGCGAAGCTGGTCATCAGGATCGGGCGCAGACGGGTGCGCGCGGCTTCGATTGCGGCATCGACCGGCGAACGGCCATGCAGCGCCTCGCCCTGCCGGGCGAACTCGACGATCAGGATCGCGTTCTTCGCGGAGAGGGCGATCAGCACGACGAGGCCGATCTGGGTGAGGACGTTGTTGTCCATCCCCATCACGTTCACCCCGATCATCGCTGCCAGCAGGCACATCGGCACGATCAGGATGATCGCCAACGGCATGATCAGGCTCTCGTACTGCGCCGCCAGCACCAGGAAGACGAGCAGCACTGCGAGCCCGAAGACATAGATCGCGGTATTGCCGGTGCTGGCCTGCTGGACGGCGATGCCGGTCCACTCGGTGGAATAGCCCTGCGGCACGGTTTCCGCCGCGACCTTCTCCATCGTCACCAGCGACTGGCCGGTCGAACTCGTCGGCGCGGTGTCGCCGTCGATCGCCACTGCGGGCGCGAGGTTATAACGGCTGACGCGGTACGGGCCGGTGGTGTCGGTCACGGTTGCAACCGATCCCAGCGGCACCATCGCCCCGTTGCCGGACCGGGCATACAGATTGCCGATATCGCTGACGTCGTCGCGATAGCTCGCATCCGCCTGCGCGGCGACGCGATAGGTCCGCCCCAGCAGGTTGAAGTCGTTGATGAAGGCGCTGCCCAGATAGACCGACAGCGTCTCGAAGATGTCGCTCGGCGCGACGCCCAGCATCTGTGCCTTGTCGCGATCGATGTCGGTCTTCACGCGCGGCGTGCCCGTGTCGAAGAAGGTATAGACCCCGGCGAGCCCTTCCTGCTGGTTGGCCTTGGCGATCACGGCATTGGCTACGTCCTGCATCTGGCGATAACCTTGGCCGGAATCGTCCTTCAGCATCATGCGGAAGCCGCCGGCGGAGCCGATGCCCTGGATGACGGGCGGCTTGACGATCATCAGGCGCGCTTCGTTGATGTCGGCGGTGGCGGCCTGCGCCTTGGCGATCAGCTCGTCGATCGACTGCCCGTTGCCCTCACGGTGATGAAAATCGTCTAACACCCAGTAGGCAGCGGCAGAGCTAGCGGACTGGGTCTGCGTGGTCCCGTCGAAGCCCGACAGCATGACCGTGCCCTTGATGCCCTCGATCGGCAGCACACGCTCGGCAACCTTCTTCATCACCGCATCTGTGCGGGTCGTCGACGATCCCGGAGGGAGCTGGATGACCGAGACGAAATAGCCCTGGTCCTGCTGCGGCACGAAGCCGGTGGGGGTCATCGCCAGCGCGAACCCGGTGAGGCCGATCAGCGCGCCATAGGCGAGCATCATGCGGCGCGGCATCGCGACCAGCCGGCTTGTCAGGCCTGCATACCAGTCGCTGAAACGCTCGAACCCGGCGTTGAACTTGTCGCCTGCGCGCTCGATCGCCCTTCGCCAGCGCGGCGCGTCTTCAGGCAGGTGCTCGTGCGGCCTGAGCAGCAGCGCGGAGAGCGCCGGCGACAGTGTGAGCGAGACGAACAGCGAGATGATCGTCGCGGCGGAAATCGTGACCGCGAACTGCTTGTAGAACTCGCCCGAGAGGCCGCCCATGAAAAGGGTCGGCACGAACACCGCGCACAGCACCAGCACGATCGCGATCAAAGCGCTGCCGACCTCGTCCATTGAACGACGTGCGGCTTCGAGCGGGCTGTAGCCCGCCTCCAGATTGCGCTCGACATTCTCGACCACCACGATCGCGTCGTCGACCACGATCCCGATTGCGAGCACCAGTCCGAACAGCGAGAGGTTGTTGAGCGAATAGCCCAGCATCGCGAGCACGGCGAAGGTGCCGACCAGCGAGATCGGGATAGCGAGCACGGGGATGATCGAGGCGCGCGCCTTTTGCAGGAAGACGATGATCACCAGCACCACCAGCACCACCGCTTCGAGCAGGGTGTGGAGCACCGCGTCGATGCTCTCGGCGATGAATTCGGTCGGGTTGTAGACGATCCGGTATTCGAGGCCCTGCGGGAATTCCGCCGACAGCTCATCCATCGTCGCCTTCACGCCTTCCGCCGCGGCGAGCGCGTTGGAACCGGGCTTCTGGAAGACCGGCAGGATCACCGAATCACTGTCGTTGAGATAGGCGGAGGTGGCGTAGTCCGCCGCGCCGATCTCTACCCGGGCGACGTCGTTGACCCGGACCTGCCGCCCCTGGTCGTCGGTGCGGATCACCACCTCGCCGAACTGGTCCGGGCTGGTGAAGCGGCCTTGCGTCTCGACATTGAGCTGGAAGGCCGAGTCCGGACTCGGCTGCTGGCCGAGCGTACCCGCGGCGACCTGCACGTTCTGCGCCCTCAGCGCGCGGACGATATCGCTGCCCGTCAGCCCCAGCGCGGCGGCGCGGCCGGGATCGATCCACACGCGCATCGCCAGTTCGCGCTGGCCGAACATCTGGACGTCGCCGACCCCTTCGAGCGGCGCGATACGGTCCTTGATCCGGGTCTGCGCGTAATTCGAGATATATTCGCGATCGAGCGAACCGTCGGGCGAGATCAGGTTGACCACCATCAGGAAGTCGGGCGTGGTCTTGCGGGTGACGATCCCGAGCCGCTGGACCTGTTCGGGAAGGCGCGCCTCGGCAATTGCGACGCGGTTCTGCACCAGCACCTGCGCCTCGTCGAGGTCGGTGCCGGGCGCGAAGGTCACGGTGATGGTCATCCGCCCGTCGCCGGTGGATTCGCTCGACTGGTAGAGCATGCCGTCGACGCCGTTGATCTCCTGCTCGATCGGGTTGGCGACTGTGTCGGCCACCGTTTCGGCGGAAGCCCCGGGATATACGGCGGTGACGGTCACCGTCGGCGGGACGATGTCGGGATACTGGCTGATCGGCAGGAAGAAGTAGGAGATCGCACCCACCAGCGTCACCAGAACGGCGAGGACGGCGGCAAAGATCGGGCGATCGATGGAGAAGCGGGAAATTTTCATGGACGCACTCCGGGCGTAAACTGGGGCGTGGCGCTTTGGCGTGATGGGGCGCGAAGGGGGCTTAGCTGGCGAGGCTGGCCGAGGCTGCGGGGGCCGACGTGGGCGCCTCGGGCGACTTGTCCGTGCCCGGTGCGGAGGCCGCGATACGGCCCTTCTGAGCGCTGACCTTCTGCCCCGGCATTGCCATCTGGGTGCCCTTGATGATCACCCGGTCGGTGGGCTTTAGCCCCTTCTCGATCACGCGAAGATTGCCGACCAGCGGACCCAGCTCAACCGCGCGGGTGGCGACCGTTCCGTCCTTGCCGACAACCAGCAGCAGCTTGCGCGTCTGGTCGGTGGTGACGGCGGTATCGGGGACCAGCAGCGCCTGCCGCGTGCCGCCGGTGGCCAGCCGCATCCGCCCGAACAGGCCGGGCGCGAGGAAGCCCTCGCCATTGCGAACGACTGCGCGGGCCCGGATGGTGCCGGACTGGCTGTCGAGACCGTTATCGGTGAAGTCGAGCGTACCGTGCCAGCGATAGTCGCTCTCGTCCTGCAGGCTGATTTCGACCGGCGTGCCCTTGTCGAGCCCTTCGCGGCGCGCCTTCAGGAACAGCGCTTCGGAGCCGGTGAATTCGAAATAGACAGGATCGACGGCGTTGATCGTGGTCAGCAGCGTGGCCGCGCTGCCCCCGCCACCCGAAACCAGGTTTCCCGCATCGATCCGCCGATCGGAGATCCGACCCGATATCGGCGCGCGCACCGTGGTGAATCCTACGTCGAGGGCGCGTGCTGAAACTCGTGCCCGTGCTGCCGCCAGTATTGCGGCGTTGTTGCGGACCTCGGCTTGCAGCCGGTCGATTTCGGTCCCGGCGATCGCGTCCTCGGTAATGAGGCGCTGCGCGCGCGCCAGATTGTCGCGCGACAGGGCGAGCGCACTCTCGGCGCGGGCCACTTCTGCCTGAGCCTCGGCCAGCGCAGCGCGATAGGTTCGCGAGTCGATGGTGAAGAGCGGGGCGCCCTTGCGGACGAACTGGCCATCGGTGAAGTGTATGCGTGTGATCGCACCGGAAACCTGCGGGCGCACTTCGACGCTGTTGCTGGCCTGAAAGCGACCGACGAATTCATCCCACTCGGTGATTTCCTTCTGCAGCGGCGGGGCAACCGTCACCACGGGCGGCGCTGGTGCGGCGGTCGCTGCGGGCTCGCTGCCCAGCAGCCACCACGCGCCGACGAGCGCGAAGAGCGCCGCCAGTGCGAGCCAGAGGCGCCTGGGCCGCTGCATGGCGGCGCCGTTGTCGGAATTTTTGGGTTTCTCGGCACTGCCATCGTCGAGAAGTTCTGAAGCCTGCTGATCGCGGCGCTCTTCTGCGGCTTCGGCTGCGTTGCGATCGAATGGTGTGTCGAACATGGGATACCCTGACCTTAATCGAGACAAGCGTGCCCGCCTCCAAAAGCACCGGCTTTCGAAGCAAAACGCGCATAATTCGGATGAGCCGAACGCACACAGCGTCCTGCCACCACGCAGCAATCGCTTGCCGCACAGCTATCTGTACCGATAAGTATGTAATCTGAGGTTCAGGTCAAGCGGAATTTGTGTACCGCTCGGTAATTTTTTCTGCGAGTGCGAAGAGCCCTCAGCGAGATGGCCAGGAAAGTAGCGCAGATTCAGCCACTTCCAAAAGCTCTGCCCGGCTGGCACCCGATTGTGCCTGAACCGAGATCCCCTGCATCAGTGCGAGCAGATAGCGCGTGATTGCGGTCGCGCTGGTCGGCACGGCGAATTCTCCCGCATCGATGGCGCGCTGCATCCGGTCGACGATGAGCTGTTTGGCAGACTCGGCGCGCGCATTGACGTCGTCGCGGATCGACGGTTCGACGCTCTGACAGCCGACCATCGAGATCACGCCCATGCAACCGCGGCACTCGCCGCCGGTCGCGACATCGACAGAACCGAGCAACAGCGTTTCGGCTACGGCGCGCGCGGTCGGTGCCTCAACGGCTTCGCCGATATAGGCGAGCTTGTCCTTCTCGTAGAGATCGAGCGCCTGGCGAAAGAGCGTCTCCTTATTGCCAAAAGCGGCATAGAGGCTCGGGCGGGTGATCCCCATTGCGTCGGTCAGATCGGTCAGCGAGGTGCCTTCGTACCCCTTCTGCCAGAACAGCCGCAGCGCTTCGGCGAGCGCGACGTCGGTATCGAATTCGCGGGGGCGACCTCTCGTGGCAAGCTTTTCCATACCTTTAGGTATAAAACTTTCCGTGAGCGATTCAATGGATTCGATAAGGCCGTGACCCCGCCATCCCCTTTCCCACCCCAGACCCGCCGCCCGTTTTCCTACTCGCGCTCCCGCTGCTAGCGTCGCTGGCCCGCTCTTTCACATCGTGATCTGCGATGCTTCCCAGCGCCTTTCTTCATCTGCACTGCGCTGCATGTGCTTCATCAACTTGCGTTTTGTGCAAGCGAGCATCGCACCGGTCCCTAAGCAGGCTCCAGCTCGGCCTGCATCTCGTCGCTCGCCGCTTCGATCAGTGCGGCGCGAATGTTTGCGAGGCGGCTTTCGTCGGTGATCTTGTCGCCGGTCAGATCGGTGACGTAGAACGTGTCGGCTGCGCGTTCCCCATAGTGGGTTACGTGGGCCGAGCGGATCATCGCGTGCTGTTCGAACAGCGCGCGCGCCAGCCGGTTGAGCAGCGCGGGGCGATCTCTCGCGCCGACTTCGATGACGGTGAAGCGGTGCGAGGCGTCGTTGTCGAAGGCGACGAAGGGCCGCACGTCGAACGCGCCAGCACCCCTGCGCGGCAGCGGACGTTTCGCCAGCTTGGGCACCAGTTCCCTCCCGCTGGCGAGAGCTTCGGCAATGCTGCGCTCGATCCGTTCGAGCTGGTTGTCTTCGCCGAAGGGCCGGCCGAGCGGGTCCTGCACCAGGAAGTTGTCGATCGCGAAGCCGGTGCGCGTCGTATGAATCCGCGCGTCGATGATGTTGCCGCCAACGAGGTGGATCGCGCCCGCGATCCGCATGAAGATGCCCGGATGGTCGGCGGCGATGACGGTGACCAGCGTCGCGCCGCGTTCCTCGTCCGCCTCGCAATGGACCGAGAGCGCCTCGCCGAGTTCGCGCGCGACCGAGTATTGCACGATGTTGCGCGCGGCGATGTCGGGCGGTTCGGCAATCCAGTAGGGTGCCGTCAGCAGTTCGCCCAGCTCGTCCATCAGCTCGGCCTTGTCGCCCAGCTCCTCGCGCACTGCCGCCTTTCGCGCGGCCACGCGTTCCTTGCGCCCGCTGGTGGCGTGGCCCAGTCGAAGCCGCTCGTGAGTCAGGTCGTACAGCTCGCCCAGCAGCTGGCCCTTCCAGCTGTTCCACGTGCCCGGCCCGACCGCGCGAATATCGACCGAGGTGAGGATGGCGAGCTGGCGCAACCGTTCGAGAGTCTGCACCTCGGCGACGAAATCCTCGACCGTCTTGGGGTCGGCAAGATCGCGTTTGAAGGCGGTGTGGCTCATCAGCAGGTGCTGGCGCACCATCCAGGCGGCAAGCGCGGTTTCTTCTTCGTCGAGGCCGAAGCGCGGGCACAGCCTCTCGGCCACTTCGGCGCCGAGCACCGAATGATCGCCCCCACGGCCCTTGGCGATATCGTGCAGCAGGGTCGCGACGAACAGCGTGCGGCGGCTCTTCAGCCGTTGGATTTCCTTCGTCGCGCGCGGGTGATCTTCCGCCAGATCTCCCTTCTCGATAGTATTGAGGAAGCCGATCGCGCGGATGGTATGCTCGTCCACCGTATAGTGGTGGTACATATTGAACTGCATCTGCGCATTGACCCGCCCGAAATCGGGCACGAAGCGGCCGAACACGCCTGCCTCGTTCATCCAGCGCAGGACCATCTCGGGATCGTTGCGACCGCATAGAAGATCGAGGAACAGCGCATTGGCGCGCGGGTCGTTGCGCACCTCGTCGTTGATCGATCCGCTGTCGCGGTCCGCCTGCCGCATGGTGCGCGGATCGATTTCGAGCTGTTCGCTCTCCGCGATCTGGAAGATCTCGATCAGTCGCACCGGGTCCTTGCGGAACCAGTCGTCACCCGGCGCGGCGAGCTTGCCCGCGAAGACGGTGTAGCCGCGCAGCGTCCGCGGGCGCGCATTGAAGCCTGCGAAAAACCCGCGCCGCGCGCGCTTCTTGGCGAACTGGTCTTCCAGCTGGCCGAGGAACACGCCGGTGAGCGAGCCGACGCGCTTCGCCTGCAGGAAATAGTATTGCATGAACCGTTCGACCGAGCTTTTCCCGCGCCGGTCGGCAAAGCGCATCCGCCGCGCGACTTCCTTTTGCAGGTCGAAGGTGAGGCGGTCCTCGGCCCGGCCGGTGATGTCGTGCAGGTGGCACCGTACGGCGAGCAGGAAGCCTTCGGCCCGGCGAAAGCTGCGATATTCGGCCTTGGTGAACAGCCCTGCGTCCACGAGCTCGGCCGCATCGCGCACGCGGTGGATATACTTGCCGATCCAGTACAGCGCCTGAAGATCGCGCAGGCCGCCCTTACCCTCCTTCACATTGGGTTCGACGACATAGCGCGTATCGCCCATCCGTTTGTGCCGGGCATCGCGTTCGCGCAGTTTCTCGACCACGAACTGCCGTTCGGTCCCGTCGACGACCTCGGCATAGAAGCGCTGCTTGCTCGCTTCGTAGAGCGCCTCGTCCCCCCACAGGTAGCGACATTCGAGCAGCGAGGTGAGGATCGTCCCGTCTGCCTTCGACATGCTGACGATCTCATCCACCGTCCGCACCGAATGGCCGACCGTCAGGCCCAAGTCCCATAACAGGTACAGGACCGCCTCGATCAGGCTGACGGTCCGCTTGTCGTCCGCCCGCTCGACGATGAATGTCAGGTCGACATCCGAGTGCGGGGCCATTTCCTCGCGCCCGTATCCGCCCGCCGCGACCACCGAGATCGCGCACGCTCTTTTGTCATCGGGAACGGGGGCAAGCTGGCGCGC
>Ga0208018_100333_pt1 | contig 13401 bp, 15 predicted proteins | sample 31_taG_FD_184105 | JGI IMG/M metagenome (GOLD analysis project Ga0208018, IMG submission 184105) | Marine viral communities from the Gulf of Mexico - 31_GoM_OMZ_CsCl metaG (SPAdes) (version 2) | ecosystem: Environmental > Aquatic > Marine > Oceanic | place: Gulf of Mexico | collected 2015-07-12 | reverse complement strand
CGACTTTGTTGGTGTTTCTGTAATGAGTTTGTATTTGCCCTCTGGAACAAACGATTTGAGATTGCAGCATAAACTCGATTATATGGATATGTTCCAAGACTATATTAACGAGTTGAAACAAACCATACCGAACTTAGTTATTTTGGGTGATTATAACATTTGCCACGAAGAAATTGACATTCACAATCCAAAAATGAAAAACGTTTCTGGATTTCTTCCAGTAGAACGCGAGTGGATTGGAAAGTTTATAGATAGTGGTTTTATTGACGCTTTCCGGTTTTTACATCCTGAAAAACAAGAATATAGCTGGTGGAGTTATCGTGCCAATGCACGAGCCAACAACAAAGGTTGGCGTTTGGATTATGCAATGGTTGCACAACCACTACAAGAAAATATAAAAAGAAGCGTTATACTCACCGAAGCAGTGCATAGTGACCATTGCCCAATTTTAGTAGAAATCAATTAAAACAATCTAACAATGATAAAAAAAAGTGTATTAATAGCATTAACATTAGTATTGGCTGCCTCATGTGTTTCGCCAAAAGTGTACAAAGAATTGGAAGATAAATATGCCAATTTAAAGAAAGAACATCGTAACCTTACAGATGCTCATGACGAATTAATGCAAGCTAAGTCCAAACTTGAAAACGAAATGGCTGCATTGCAAAATAATTATGATAAAACGTTAATGCAAAGAGACAAATTGCAAAGCGATTACAATGCACTTAAATCTAATTATGACAATTTAAAAGCCTCGTATGATGCTTTAGAAAAAAACAGTTCAGCAGCCATTGCTGAAAATTCAAAGAAAAACAGAGAGCTTTTAGCTCAGCTTGAAGCCAAAGAACAAGCACTTGCAGCTGAAAATGCTAGGTTAGAAGCGCTTAAAAAGGAATTGGAAGACCGATCAAATAGAATTGCTGAACTTGAAAGTGTTATTGCAGCAAAAGACAAAGCAATGACAGATTTAAAGAATGCCATTTCAAGAGCGTTGACTGATTTTGAAGGTAAGGGACTAACCGTTGAACTTCGTGATGGTAAAGTTTATGTGTCTATGGAGAACAAATTGTTATTTCAATCTGGAAGTTGGGCAGTTGGAAGTCAAGGTCGTCAAGCTGTTCAGCAGCTTGGAAGTGTATTGGCCGACAATCCAGACATTGCCATTTTAATTGAAGGGCATACAGACAATGTACCTTATACAGGAAATGGACAATTGAGTGGCAACTGGGATTTATCTACAAAGCGCGCCACAGCCATTGTAAATATACTAAGAGAGAATGCTAATATTAATCCAGAGAATTTAACAGCTGCAGGACGAGGTGAATATGCTCCTGTCGCAACAAACGATACAGCTGAAGGCAAAGCCAAAAATAGACGTATTGAAGTGATTTTAACACCAAAACTGGACGAGCTCTCTAAATTATTAAACGATAACTAAGTTGTAAATGGGTTTATTTAATAAAGTTAAAAATGTAATTCCAGAGCTCTATTTAATTTTGGCTGTGCTCTATTATTGGTCATTAACAGCTTCATTATTAAATCCTATTGCAATAAGTTTATTGCTTGTTTTAGTATATCAAATTATAACAAGAAAGCAGATTTTAGGTATGTAATTGCTACTGTACTTATTTTAGCAAGTGTTTATCTCATTTTAGCCTTATTATCTGAGTTATCTGAATTTATAGAATTTAATGATGATGCAAAAGAACTCGCAATTTTTGGGGTTCTCTATTTAGGACTTAATATTACATTTGGCGCAATTATGCTATATCGATATGCCATAAAAAATGAAATAAAACAAACCGAAATTATTCATAATAATTAAAATGGAATCCTGCATCAAAGGAAGTAAATATGAAATACACAACCTTACCAAATACCAATATAAAAGTTAGTAAAATATGCCTAGGCACAATGACCTGGGGAAACCAAAACACAGAAGCCGAAGGTCATGCTCAAATGGATTTGGCAGTTGAAAAAGGCATCAATTTTTTTGATACAGCTGAATTATATCCAGTTCCTGCCGAAGCAAAAACAAGCGGAAGAACGAGCGAAATCATAGGAACTTGGTTTAAAAAAACTGGACGTCGTGATAAGATTATTCTAGCCAGTAAAATTGCTGGAACTGGTGATTATACAGCACATATTCGTACAACAGGATTTAGTTCGGAGGCTTTAAAAGAAGCGGTTAATAAAGAATTAAAACGACTTCAAACCGATTATATTGATTTGTATCAGTTGCATTGGCCAGAGAGAAACACCAATACGTTTGGAGTTAGAGATTACAAACATGATCCTGATGATACTTGGAAAGATAATTTTAATGATATTCTACATACTCTGGATGGAATCATAAAGGAAGGGAAAATTAGGCATGTTGGTATTTCAAATGAAAAAGCTTGGGGAACTATGCGCTATTTGGAAGAATCTAAAAAGCATAACTTACCGCGAATGATTAGCATACAAAATGCTTATTCTTTATTAAACAGAGTTTTTGAAGGTGATATGGCAGAAATTGCTATGCGCGAAAACGTTAAGCTTTTAGCCTATTCTCCAATGGCATTTGGTGTGCTGTCTGGTAAATACATAAAAGGTACAGCCACTGAAAATGCACGATTAAAATTATTTCCGCGATTTGCAAGGTATAGTAGCGAGCAATCAACAGAAGCAGCCAAAGAATATTTGGCTTTGGCTGAAGAGAATAATATGAGTTTAGCGCAAATGTCGTTAGCCTTTGTTACACAACAACCTTTTGTGTTGAGTAACATTATTGGAGCAACAAATTTAGAGCAACTAGAGGAAAATATTGATAGTATTAATGTAGAATTGAGCAAGGAGCTATTGGCAAAAATAAATGCCATTCATGCCAGAATTCCTAATCCTGCGCCTTAGTTTAAATAATTCATAAAACCAAAAAAGCCTCTCCAAACTGGAAAGGCTTTTTTTTATAATTGTATTGTGTTACCATCTTTATCTTTAAAGTGGTACTCTAGATATGTGTAAGCATCTCTTGGTAATATTTTCACCCATTTTTTGTGTTCAAAATACCATTTTGAACGCATTGATGGAAAACCTTTAGTTAAAAAGGCTGCTATAAAAGGATGTGTGTTTAAGGTCACCTTTTTATAGTCTTTTTTAATAATTTGATCCAAATCGTGCTTTATTTTCTCCACGATTTTTATTGGTGCTTCAACCTCTTGTCCATTTAAACCATTTGGATCTTCCTCTCTGGTTTTGATGTTCATTTCTGGTCTTACGCGTTGTCTTGTTATTTGTATCAAGCCAAATTTACTTGGTGGCAAAATTTTGTGTTTTGCTCTATCATCTTTCATTTCATCGCGAAGATGATTAAAAAGTTTTTTGCGGTTTTCAGCATTGTTCATATCAATAAAATCAACCACGATAATGCCTCCCATATCACGCAAGCGTAACTGTCTGGCCATTTCAGTAGCTGCAATTAAATTAACTTCTAATGCAGTATCCTCTTGGTTAGTTGCCTTGTTAGATCGGTTTCCACTGTTTACGTCAATAACATGAAGTGCTTCAGTATGTTCTATTACTAAATAAGCACCTTTTGCCATAGACACAGTACGTCCAAAGGATGTTTTTATTTGCCGCTCAATTCCATATTTTTCAAAAATTGGAATATTGCCTTGATGCAACTTAACAATTGATTCTTTTTTTGGTGCAATTTCTTGCACATAATCTTTAATTTGAATGTAAAGCGATTCATCATCAACTATTATTGAAGTAAAAGTGTCATTGAATATATCTCTCAAAATGGATGAGGCTTTGTTCAATTCTCCTAAAACTTTACTTGGATGATGGGCTTTGTGCAGCTTTTTACACATTGCTGTCCAACGACTAAGCAAATTTTGTAAATCTCTATCTAATTCCGCTACTTTTTTGCCTTCTGCAACAGTACGTACAATAACACCAAAACCTTTTGGTGTAATACTTTTTACCAATCGTTTAAGCCTGTCTTTTTCTTCTTTGCTTTCAATTTTTTGAGAAATTGAAATACGATCAGAAAATGGAACTAAAACAATATATCTACCTGCAATAGACAACTCCGAACTAATTCGCGGTCCTTTGGTAGATATTGGTTCTTTTACGATTTGTACTAATACAGATTGATTTGATTTTAAAGCGTCAGTCATACTGCCGTTTTTATCAATATCTTTTTCAAATGGGAAATTCTTTAAAGAATAATCTTTAAGTTTACCTGTGCTTACACGTTTTATGAATTTTAAAAGGGAAGGAAGTTTTGGGCCTAAATCATGATAATGCAAAAATGCATCTTTCTCATAACCTACATTAACAAATGCAGCATTAAGGCCTTGGACAGATTTTCGAACTTTGGCTATAAACACATCGCCAACCGAAAAATTATTGTCATCCTCGTCTTTTTGTAATTCAATAAGTTTTCCATCTTTTAATAAGGCAAAATCAACAGCATCAGAACTAGAACGAATAATAAGTTCTTTATTCATATTGTTAATTTGTATCCATACAATTAAGTACAGATGGATTATACATATTTTTTGATCACAGGTTCCCGAGCTTTTCGGGATTTTACTGTAAAATTCATAAGAGTGCTAAGGTAAAAGCACTGTTTAATTATGAATTTAATATCAAAGAACGTTTTTTTAATAAAACTGAAAAAGTAGTCGTGAAACTACTTTTTCGAATTATTTTTTCTTGTGACGATTAGCGCGTCTTCGTTTTTTACGCTTATGCGTCGCTACCTTGTGTCTTTTTCTTTTTTTACCACTTGGCATAAATAGTGCTTTTTAAAAATTAATACTTTTTTTATGTTTTTATTTTACCTCAACATTAGCCTTTACACCTTCTACAAATACTTTAGCAGGTTTAAATGCTGGAATGTTATGAGCTGGAATTTTAATAGTTGTATTTTTAGAAATATTTCTACCTGTTTTCTCTGCTCTGGTTTTGATTATAAAACTACCAAATCCTCTTAAATAAACGTTTTCGCCACCTTCTAAAGAGGCTTTTACTTCTGTCATGAATGTTTCTACAGTTGCCTGTACATCACCTTTTTCAATTCCTAATTTCTCAGAAATCTTAGCTACGATATCAGCTTTAGTCATTATTAATTATTTTTTAGGGTTATCTATTAATTATAAGGGATGCAAATATAGGTATTTTAATTTCAATATTTCAACCCTAAATCATTAAAATTTAACTTAATAAACGTTTATTTTTGCCTTTTCAGACACGGTTTAATGAATTTTACAAAAACTTTAACGCATTGGTATTCAATTAATAAGAGAGATTTTCCATGGAGAAGAACTAATGATCCATATAAAATCTGGCTATCCGAAATAATTATGCAACAAACACAGATTACTCAAGGATTGCCTTATTATGAGGCTTTTGTAGAGCAATTTCCTACCGTTTTTGAGCTTGCAAATGCAAATGAGGAAGCTGTTTTAAAACTTTGGCAAGGCCTTGGGTATTACTCTAGAGCAAGAAATTTGCATACAACAGCAAAGTATGTGGCAAACAACCTGAAAGGTAAATTTCCTACTACTTATGACGAATTACTTCAACTTAAAGGTGTTGGTGATTATACAGCTAGTGCAATAGCGTCCATATGCTATGACACTCCAAATGCTGTAGTTGATGGAAATGTTTACCGAGTTTTATCGCGTTATTTTGGAGTTGAGATTCCTATTAACTCTTCAAAAGGAATAACTTACTTTAAAAAGCTCGCGCAATCCTTATTGCCAAGTAACAATATTGGGAATTACAACCAGGCTATTATGGATTTTGGTTCACAGCAGTGCAAACCAAAATCTCCTAATTGCCAAACATGTCCATTAAATACAAGTTGCACTGCATTAAAAAACAATCAAATTGAAACGCTTCCAGTTAAAATAAACAAAACAAAAATTTCAAAAAAGTATTTTAATTTTATTGTTTTTGTGACTGATGATGATCAAACTCTTTTAGAAAAAAGAACAGGTAAAGGTATCTGGAAAAATCTTTACCAATTTCCATTGGTTGAAACGGAAAAGAGACTAACTGTGAAAAATTTTAAGTCTAATACTGAGGTTAAACAACTAATAAATGTAAAAAAGTATTCATTCTCTTTATTTAATGATGAACAGATTATTCATAAGCTATCACACCAACATTTGTTTACAAGTTTTTGGATTGTTCAAGTAAAAGAGCTTTCTCAAAATGCGATACCATTTTCAAACGTCAATGAATATCCAGTACCAATTCTAATTAGCAAATTTATTGAGGCTTTTGAGTTTTAAACAATTGTTTAATTTTTCATAATTTTCATTACTTTTAAGAGGTATATCATAAAAACCACTAGTTTTGTAGTTTACAATAAATTTTAAGGAAATTATGGCTGGAACATTAAATAAAGTAATGCTAATTGGGCATTTAGGAGATGAAGTAAAAATGCATTATTTCGATGGAGGCAATTGTATTGGTCGTTTCCCGTTGGCAACCAACGAAACCTATACCAATAAGCAAACCAATGAGCGTGTGACATCTACAGAGTGGCACAATATAGTAGTAAGAAATAAAGCTGCTGAAATTTGCGAGAAATATTTAAGTAAAGGCGATATGGTTTATATTGAAGGACGATTGAAAACCAGAAAGTGGCAAGATGATAAAGGTCAAGATCGTTATTCAACTGAAGTTCATTGTACGGACTTTACATTTTTAAGTAATAAAAATGAGAATGCTTCACCTACAGCTCAAACATCTCAAAAACCAGCAAAGCCAGCTGAAAATTCAGTTAGTGAGCCTATTGGTGATGATGATGATCTGCCATTTTAAGTTTAATTAAAAGATTAGTACTTGGATCCTGAACCCTTTAGTTTAATAATGAATACTTTGGCCATTGAAACCTCAATAGCCTTTGGTGTAATCTTACTGTTAGTGTTATTACTGTGCTCTGCTTTAGTTTCTGGAGCTGAAGTCGCACTGTTTTCATTAACACAAACAGATATAGAAAAAGCTTCACAAGAAAATTCAAAGCCCATTGAAATTATTTCAAAATTATTAGATAGGCCAAAAAAGCTTTTGGCTACCATTTTGGTTGCTAATAATTTTATCAACATCGCTATCGTGATTTTGTTTGCCTATTTAGGAGGTTATTTTTTTGAAGGAATTTCGTCAGCAATAACAAGATTTGTAATTGAAGTTGTTATTGTTACTTTTTTAATTTTACTTTTTGGTGAAATTTTACCTAAAATATATGCAAGTCGCAATCGGGTTAAGTTTGCCACATTTATGGCATATCCATTACGCGTTTTAGATGTTCTTATTTCTCCAATTAGTTTGCCAATGCGAAGTATTACCATAGCAATGCACAATAGACTTGGAAAGCAAAAATCTAATTTAAGTGTTGATCAATTATCTCAAGCCTTGGAATTGGCAAGCGATGAAGATACTACAAAGGAAGAACAAAAAATACTTCAAGGTATTGTTTCGTTTGGGAATACTGACACAAAACAAGTAATGCAACCTCGGATTGATATTTTTGCATTGGAAGAGTCTCAAAAATTGACTGATATTTTTGCCGAAATTGTGAAGCATGGTTTCTCTAGAATACCAGTTTATAAAGATAACGTCGATAATATTATTGGTGTTCTTTATGCAAAGGATTTACTGCCTTATTTGGATAGAAAGCAGTTTGATTGGCGTACCTTATTAAGAGAGCCATTTTTTGTGCCAGAAAACAAAAAATTAGACGACCTAATGGTGGAGTTTCAAGAGAAAAAAGTACATCTTGCCATAGTGGTCGATGAATATGGAGGAACTTCAGGGATTGTCTCTTTAGAAGATGTCATAGAAGAAATTGTTGGAGATATCAGTGATGAATTTGATGATGAGGACTTAACCTTTTCAAAATTGGATGATAAAAATTATGTATTTGAAGGTAAAACGACTTTAAAGGATTTTTATCGTATTATCAAACTTGAAGTTGAAACGATTTTTGAATCTAAAAAAGGAGAAGCTGAAACGATTGCAGGGTTTGTTTTGGAAATTTCTGGAAGCTTTCCAAAATTAGGAAGTAAAATAAAATTTGAAAATTACGTTTTTGTTATAGAAGCTTTGGATAAAAAGCGAATTCAACAAATAAAAGTAACCTTACCAAATTAATGAAATACTTAGCATTTTTACTACTACTAATAATATGTGTTTCATGTGGAAGTGAACCTACACCAAAGCCAAGAGCATTTTTAAGGCTAGATTATCCACAACCAAGTTATGTAAAAGTATCTTCTGGTTTACCATTTACTTTTGAAAGAAACGAATTGTCTGATGCAGTAACAGATATTAAAGTAGCAAGAGATGAAAAATCAATTGGAGTTAATGTCACATATCCTTCTTTAAAAGGCACTATTTACTTAACGTATAAAAAGGTTGATGCCCAAAATCTTGAGCCATATCTTATAGATGCTCAAAGCATAACCCAAAAACACACTCAAAAGGCGGATGCTATTACAGAGCAACCTTATATTGACAATTTCAATAAGGTTTACGGAATGTTCTATGAGGTAGGAGGTAATGCGGCTTCACAATCGCAGTTTTATGTAACAGATAGCATTAATCATTTTGTGACTGGCTCCTTGTATTTTTATGCAAAACCTAATTACGACTCTATTTTACCAGCGGCACATTATTTAAAGAGAGACATTCAACATTTAATGGAAACCATTAAGTGGAATAAATAATATAATTCTAATAAAATCACCACTTTTGTAGCTTATAAAACTTAGCATGCATTTTAGAAATAAAAAGTGGTTTATTTTAATTGTACTTTCACTTATTTGGGGAAGTTCATTCATACTCATAAAAAAGGGTTTAATAGGCTTAACTCCTATGCAGTTAGGTGCTTTACGAATTGTATTTTCAGCCATATTTATTTTCATTTTCGGGTTTCATACCTTAAAATCTATTCCAAAAAACAAATGGAAATGGTTGATAATTTCAGGCTTTGTTGGTACTTTTTTCCCTGCTTTTCTATTTGCATTTGCAGAAACTGAAATTGATAGCTCAATAGCTTCAATATTAAATTCACTTGTGCCATTAAATACAGTTTTACTTGGGTTTGCTATATTTAAAATAGCATCAACACAACGACAAATTCTCGGTGTTATAGTTGGCTTTATTGGTACAGCTTTATTAATTGGTAGTGGAGCTCAATTAAACCCTGATCAAAATTATTTGTATGCTGGTTTAGTATTGATTTCTGGTGTATTTTACGGTTTAAATGTAAATATTATTAAGCGATATCTTCAGGATGTTAAAGCTCTTGGTATTGCCTTTGGTAATTTTGCGGCTATAATTCTACCAGCGCTCATAGTTTTGACATTCACTAATTTTTTTACGACAGAAACGTTTAAAAATCCGATTGTGATAACATCAATAGGTTATATCGTTATTCTTTCTGCATTTGGAACAGCCTTAGCAAAAGTATTGTTCAACAAATTAGTGCAAATGGCAACACCTGTTTTTGCATCTTCTGTAACCTATTTAATGCCTGTAGTGGCTGTTGGTTGGGGACTTTTAGATGGTGAAGGATTTAATGATTGGCAAGTATTGGCTACTTTACTCATACTTGTTGGTGTTTATTTAGCAAACAGAAAAAACTAGTATACCTTAATTTACACAAATCAAATTCAATAAATCGTTTGCAGATTAATTAATTAGCAGTATATTTGCACTCATTTTTGAACAAAATTAATTAATATAAACGTTACGCTATGTACGCAATTGTAGAGATAGCAGGGCAACAATTTAAAGTTGAAAAAGACCAAAAAGTCTTTGTTCATCGTTTACAAGCAGAAGAAGGTAAGGAAGTTTCTTTCGACAATGTTCTTTTGTTAAGTGATGGTGACAAAGTTACTGTAGGCGCCCCAGCTATAGGCGGAGCACAAGTTAGTGCAAAAGTCTTAAAGCACCTTAAAGGTGATAAAGTAATCGTTTTCAAGAAGAAAAGACGTAAAGGTTACCGTGTAAAAAATGGACACAGACAATCTTTAACTGAAATCTTAATTGAAAACATAGTAGCTTCAGGAGCTAAACCAGCTGCAAAAGCTGAAAAAGCTGCACCAGCTAAAGTAGAGAAAAAAGCAGAGCCTAAAGCTGCTGCTCCAAAAGCTCAATCAAAACCAGCTAAGAAGGCAGAAGCTTCTCAAGATTTAAGCAGTTTAACTGTTGCAGAATTAAGAGAAATGGCAAAAGCAAAAGAAATTACAGGTTATTCTTCAATGAAGAAAGCTGAATTAATTGCTGCTTTAAGTTAATTTTAATCATATAAAATCGAAATAAAATGGCACACAAAAAAGGAGTCGGAAGTTCGAAAAACGGTAGAGAATCAGAATCGAAACGATTAGGTGTTAAGATTTTTGGTGGTCAAGCTGCTGTTGCAGGTAACATCATTGTAAGACAAAGAGGTACTGCACATAATCCAGGTGAAAATGTATACGCTGGAAAAGATCATACATTACATGCTAAAATTGATGGCGTTGTAAAATTTGAGAAAAAGAAAAATAACAAATCTTATGTTTCAGTTGTGCCTTTTGAGGCCTAAGAAGTATATGATTTAATATATAATGAACCCTTTCTGGAAACAGAGAGGGTTTTTTATTTTAAGATATCTCTAATAATTTTTAAATGATGATTGGTGTGTAATTGCAAAAATCTAACGGTTTGTTTCTTATGCAGTTTTCCAAAAATAAAGTGCTTAAAATGTGCATTCTTGTCTGCAGTTTTTAACCTCTTAATGTTTTGATACGCTAATTGTATTTGCTCTTTTAAATCTTCAATTGTAATTATTTCTGGAGGCCTTACAAATTTAGGAGCTTTAACTTTCCCTCTCGGGAAATAGCCAATAGTAAATAATACCAATCGCCATTTATTAAAATTGCTTTTATAGTCTTCTGGATTAGAATTCAATAAAGTTTCACAAACTAAATTAAACACTTTAATTGAATGATCTATTTGCCAAGCCACGTCAGACGTTGAGACAGAAGCTTTGCTTCTGTCTTTTGCAGAAAGATAATATTCTAATTTTTTAATATACAGAATTAAACTTTCAGGTTCTCGATTAAGCATGCTCTAAGCTAATTAAATAAAAATAAAAACCCTCACATTTCTGTAAGGGTTCTAAAATATAATAATTTTCCTTTAGTCTCAGAGCTTATTAGTATCTATAATACTCAGGTTTGTAAGGGCCTTCAACGTTAACACCAATATACTTAGCTTGGTCTTGTTTAAGTTCAGTTAGTTCAACACCAATCTTTTCTAAATGTAGTTTAGCTACTTTTTCATCAAGATGTTTTGGTAGCATATAAACTTTGTTTTCGTAAGCATCCTTATTAGTCCATAATTCAATTTGAGCTAATGTTTGGTTAGTAAATGAGTTACTCATTACAAAACTTGGGTGACCTGTTGCACAACCTAAATTCACCAAACGACCTTGCGCTAAAATAATCACGTCTTTTCCGTTTACGTTGTATTTGTCCACTTGAGGTTTAATAACATCTTTTGTATGACCATGATTTTTGTTTAACCACGCCATGTCAATTTCATTATCAAAATGCCCAATGTTACACACAATGGTTTTGTCTTTCATAGCCTCAAAATGTTCTGCACGAACAATATCTTTATTTCCTGTAGTTGTAATTACAATATCGGCATTAGCAACAACAGTTTCTAGTTTCTTCACTTCAAAACCATCCATTGCAGCCTGTAGCGCACAGATTGGGTCAATTTCAGTAACAGTAACAATACTTCCAGCGCCTTGAAAGGAAGCCGCAGTTCCTTTGCCAACATCACCATAACCACAAACTACTACACGCTTTCCAGCGAGCATTACGTCTGTTGCACGACGAATAGCATCAACTGCACTTTCTCTACAACCGTATTTATTATCGAATTTTGATTTTGTAACACTATCGTTAACGTTTATAGCAGGCATTGGTAAAGTTCCGTTCTCCATTCGCTCATAAAGTCTATGAACTCCAGTTGTTGTTTCTTCACTCAAACCATTAATACCGCTAACCAATTCAGGATACTTATCTAAAACCATATTAGTTAAATCGCCACCATCATCTAAAATCATGTTTAAAGGTTTACGATCTTCTCCAAAAAATAAGGTTTGCTCAATACACCAATCAAATTCTTCTTCAGTCATATCTTTCCAGGCATACACTGAAGTTCCAGCAGCAGCAATTGCAGCAGCAGCTTGATCTTGAGTTGAGAAAATATTACAAGAACTCCAAGTGACTTCAGCACCTAAAGCCTGCAATGTTTCAATTAAAACTGCTGTTTGGATGGTCATGTGCAAGCAACCTGCAATACGAGCTCCTTTAAGTGGTTGAGAATCTTTATATTCTTCTCGAAGACTCATTAATCCAGGCATTTCAGCTTCAGCTAATTCAATTTCTTTTCTTCCCCAAGCCGCAAGCGACATATCTTTAACTTTGTTAGCTACGTAAGGAATTGTTTTTGTATTCATATAAGTATATTTTTCTATTTGTTTTAAAGGACACAACTTTGGTATTAGAACTTAAAAATAGTTAAATTCGCTTAGCCAAAATCATAAATGAACCTTTAGCGCTGCAAAGATAACTATTAACTTTCAGATTATTAAATGCCACTTTATAAAACCTTTACTCCAAATTCACAAACTACTGTTAAAATCTGGAAAATTGCAGAGTCCTTTGACGACTTGATGGATGGTTTGGTTTTAAAACAGGAGAGTTCTAATCGTGTTTTAAGCATGAAAAGCGAATGGCATCAACGTGGTTTTTTATGTGCAAGGCACCTTTTAATGGATTTAGGATATACAGATTTAGATTTATATTATGACAATAATGGGAAACCTCACTTAGCAGATGGGAAATGTATTTCTATTACACATTCTTTTTTATTTGTTGGTGTTATTGTGAGTGATGATGAGGTTGGAATTGATATTGAAATGCGACGCGATAAAATAGCACGAATTGCGCCTAAATTTATTGATTATGAGTTTAATTATTTAAAAAAGAACTCGGAAAACTATATTAATGAATTAACTATTATTTGGTGTATAAAGGAGTCGCTATACAAGTTATTTGCAACCCCAGGAATGGTTTTTAAGGATCATTTTTTAGTGATTCCGTTTATGATTGAAGATGATGAAACTGTCGCTTGGATAGACTTTGAAAACAAAAAATATCGCTATAACACAACGTTTTTAGAGTTTGAAGATTTTACTTGTGCTTATGTTATTGCCTAAATGAAAAAGCTCTACCAAGACATACTTGAATGTGTTTCTCAAAAGAAAAAATTGTTGGCAGTTTTAATAGATCCTGATAAAATGGCCATAGAAATGGCAACTGGCTTTATAGAAAAAGTAAA
>Ga0208018_100331_pt1 | contig 13443 bp, 17 predicted proteins | sample 31_taG_FD_184105 | JGI IMG/M metagenome (GOLD analysis project Ga0208018, IMG submission 184105) | Marine viral communities from the Gulf of Mexico - 31_GoM_OMZ_CsCl metaG (SPAdes) (version 2) | ecosystem: Environmental > Aquatic > Marine > Oceanic | place: Gulf of Mexico | collected 2015-07-12 | reverse complement strand
GTTCAAATTCCTGTGGCTCTACAGAACGCTCCATTCCACTTTGCATGTGCTCGTTGCAGCTATTCTAATCGTAGCGTTCAAATTCACTATTGACGTCGTCCAGCTCAAAATCTGGGAAGGGATCGTCATCAATCCTGAAGTTATTGGCAAATTCAGAAAGGATGTAAGGGCTGACGCGTTCTTCCAGGGTACGGATGGCACGTACCTCGTGGGGAGCAGCGGTGTAGTTGCGGAATGCAGTGAGAAGGATTTCTGTCGAGGCCCAGGGGTTGGCATCCACTTCTTGGAGGAACAGGTTCATTTCTTCCCTGCGGCGATCCAGAAGACCACCAATGACCTTGTGATCTTCGTTAAAGATCCACCTGCCAATTTCATCTGTAGCACCCGAGAAGTCTTCTGTTTCTAAGCAGTCGATAATGCGGCTGTAAAGAAAAGGCTCCCACCCGATGGAATGGATGAATGATACCAGGGCTTGACGCATGTGGTCATCAAGGCCGAGGTTAAGTTTTAATAGTTGCGCTTCGATGATATTGACTTCATGGAACAAGTATTCCAGTGCTTTTTCTTGGCTGCAATACTGACCTTGTCTGACGGGAGAACCATCGGGATAAAACTGAGTTCCAAACCCGATGGTGTATGGTTCTCCACCTGAGCACGGATCTGGGTATGCCTTTTCGCTAAACCCTTCGTATTTACGAATGAGGTTAATTGCGTGCGAAAGATCCGACATGGGAGTAACTATTATTATTACTCCCAATCATACATACTTTTTATTTGCCTTGACCACGACTTAACTTACGTCCGTGGTTAGGACGTGAGTGTTTGCCGTCTCCTTGATTTGTTTTCTTAGGCTTGGACTCAATTTGGAGTACGGTGGATTTAGGTTTTGCCACGCCAGACACCTTGTTTAATGGCCTCGTCAATCGTAACACCTAATGGCAGTGCTTGACTGGCCCAGAACAATGGATTGCCCTTGGCGTCAACTTCTAAGGGGTAATCCCGTGGATCACTGCCCGGTATGGATGGGGCTGGCTGGCCCACAATATATTTACCTGCTAATTGCATCACCACTTCACCTTTTACTTTTAAACGACTCTTTTCTTTCTTCTATTATTGCATTGTTCTTTATGTGTAGCCCATCTAACGTTGCCTGGCTCATAGTGACCCCAAGGATCTATTCGATCTAAACTTTTGCCTTCAGGCCTTTCTCCTAGCTCATTCCAAAACTGATCAAAACTTTCGAATTTAAACAATACATCTCCGTATGCACCATGATGATTTTCATTGACTCGTTTTTTGGCTCTCCAATAACTTTTCCAGGCTCCTACTTTTTGTGGATCGTGTTTTGCAGAAGGATTCTTGATGCGCAATTTCCGTCCAGAAAAAGCACATGAACGACAAGTCCACTGCTTTCCCTTGCGATTATACTGATCAATGCGTATGCAACTTTCTGTGTCGCAACTTGTACACTTTACGTCAATGTAGTTCCAACGTGAAGACATGCGCGAAGCAACTCTGGGATTATCATACCACTTAAGATCATCCACTTCACGCGATGGCTCCAGTATCTTGCCGACATTTTATCGGGGCTCGGATCCTGTGCGTTATGCCGAGCGTAGTAAGATTTCTTCCGTGCCTTGTCTTTAGCTGTTGTTGGGTTCTTTCCAGCGCCCTTCACGCCTTGTTGGCCAAAGCGAATTATCCTTTCCTCACCCCCCTCGCAAGCCTTGACGACGTGGCTTTTGGTCGGATGACCAGGTGTCTTGCGGGGTTTGTTACACTCCATCGAATCTTTATGTATTTTGGCAGCCTTTGCTGCTTTCTTGCGTTTATCAGACATCAGATAGAGCCAAACAACGATCCGAAACTACTTCCTGTACCCATATTAAAATAGGAAGGCGCACCTTCATCTTCTTCATCTTCAAAATACTTGAAGTAAGTCGATCTTTTAGGTGTATAGGTTTCCTTTTTGCTTGTGTCGTCTGCATCAAGCATTGAACCCAGTGAGCCAATGGCAGCAAAAGGATCTGACATATCTGGCATGCTAAAGCCCAAAAGACCCATAGCACCTTTTTTTGTTGACATTTTTTCAATATCATTCAGGCCTAAATTTTTATCTTCTTCAGTTGCATCTGGAAAAAACTCTGTATAGAATTCTGATTCACTTCCACCCCACCCAGCTTCTTTAAAAATTTTATACAAAGCAGTTCCTCCAACTTGCGAAGGCACCTCTTCGTCTGAATCCCGTTGAATATACTCGTATCCAAGTTCTTTTTGTGTTGGTTTAATACGTTTTTCATTCAACTGGCGAATGCGTTCACGCATTTCAATGGCTGGATCAGTACCAAAGATCTGCATTAAGCCTTGTTTAATACTCTCAACTGGATCCTCACTGGAGTCATAGCCAATTTCCTTAAGCCTGTCTTTTAATTCTGGAGTAAGGTTTGTAATATTCATTTTGTCAACAAGTTCCGATGCTTTGGACTCTGCAGATACAAACTCAGCAAAGATCGGATTACCAAAAGACGCCTTCTCGCCTTCCAGGGCTTTGGCTAGATCGTTTTGAATAAAACTAGCTAAGTCTTGTCGCGTGTAAGTGTCTGCGACTGGATCATATCCTTTATTTTTACCAAGCACCTGATAGTGTAATCGAGCAAAATCATCTTTATTGTTTAAGTCAACTCCATACTCATAGGCCAATTGCTTCCACGTTTTTCCGTCAGAAAGAAGGTTGTCTGATTCACGTGAATCCCAAGCCGCTTGAACATCTTGCTTTTGCTGTTGATAGAGACTTTGCTTAGAAGTTACATCTGTGCCTGAGAGTAGTTCGGGGTTCCAATAAAATTTAGGATCAAACTCTTTTGTGGTTGATGCTGTCTGCAAACCATCGATGTATGTCTGCGCTTGTTTATTGGCAAAATCTTTTAAAGCACTGGAAACTAACTGTGTCTGAAGAACGTTTTGCTCATCTTCTTTCACATCCATGTAACTAATAAATTCAGTGATTGATTTAGATGTGTCAAAGCGAGGCTTTAAATAATCATTGACAAAATTATTAACAAACTCTTGTTCAAGTGCATAAGTTTTTTGCGCATCTTCTGGATCCGCAATTTCGCTCATGCTCTTGTAGCGTTCTGCCAGGGTTTCATCAAACCACTTTTGCCAGTTATAAGAAACAGAGGATCCCATGCCAAGACTTTTGTCAAGGCTTTCAGAGAGTCCTTTGCCAATTTTGGAGTCTTCGCCCAAGCTGAGGAAACCACCTCCGCCTAAATCACCAAGGATTGCGTTCTTGATATCTGATTTAAAGTCAGTGACATTAGGCATCCCCATCCCCTGGAGGATATCCGCCATTTGTTCTTGTTTAATTGCGCGTTTGTATTCGTTTAACGTTTGTTTTAAAACATCAGCCGTTAAAGCACCAAAAGCCTGTTCACCTTGCTTATCAACAAAGCTTTGTGTGGCCATCTCGGCCAATGAATCAGGCTTGTCTTCTGTTTTGCCTAAGAGTGTTTCTCGTAAAATTTGTTGTTCTTGATTTGTCGGAGCTCTCAGCGTTTCTGTGTACGTATCAAATTCTCTTTTAGTACCGGGAAGCCCACTTGGTGCGCCGACAAAGGTATAATCTGAGTGAAGATAATCGTCTAATGTTGTGTACGTGCGAGTGATATCTACATCGGGAATCTTCTTTCCGCCGAAAGAAACACTTTTGGATGCATCTTTCCAGCTTTGTACTTTCTCTGGAACAAGCCCAGAATAAAATTTTGCATCAAACTTAGTGATATCAGAGCCTTGCTTGCTTGAATCCCAAGTCTTAATTCCGGCTGCTTTTACATAAAAGTCTTCAACTTCTTTGATTGTTTGGTCATCAACGTAATCTTTGTAGGAATAATTACCTTTGGACAACTGCTCATCCAAAGATTTCATTAAAGACTTGTAATCTGTTACGCCAGTGGAAACACCATTAAGCCTATTGGCAATCTCTTTGGCAATATAGTTTTGTGTTGAGTTACCTTGTTCCTCAATGGGAACAAGATTTCCATTCTTTACTTCAAATCGAATCATGACGCTTCTTTGTCCCTGTAGAGTTCAATGACGTTAAAACTGCCGGGCTCCATCCAGGCTTTTATTCTATCCAAGTTTTCTTGACTAAAGAAATCCTGTTTTAAGTACCAGGTCTCCATTTCGCTGGAGCCTTTATTTGCATTGCATCTCTTGCATGCGGGAATGAGGTTATGCCGATTAGAGCAGCCTGATTTAAACCTTGGAATAATATGATCAAGACTTGTTGCCTCTTCGCCGCAGTAACCACATTGATGATCCCAGGCTTGGTATATACTTTCTCGAAATCGTTTTTTAGCAAGTTTTGGTGTTAATTCAACTAGCAGGGCGAGGGGCTCGTGCTGGCTGCAAAACATGCTTTTCAATTGCCGTTAATTCATTCTAAATTCTCCAAACAGTTACCAGACAAACTAAAGAGATAAAGATATCTTGACAAGTCTTGACACCTGTCTTGTTTTGTGTACGGTGTATAAGTAGCTACTGCCAGCTCCATGGCCAAACACCCCGGTTGGGTTTCTGCCCAGAAACTCGAAGAACTTCTGGGAATTGACAAGAAGACACTCTTCAAGTATCGCGATGACGGTACCCTGAAGCTTGGCCCCCATTATGCCGCATTCCCTGAGACACGTTCCAGGGACAGCTATCGGTGGAATGTGACAGCAGTGCGTAAAACACTGACGAAACAAGGTATGATGCCTGTGGCCGCCTGAGAACCGGCCTCTTGGACGAGGGGAGCAGCTCTTGCGCAAGGGCTGCTTTTTTATGGCTTGTAGGGGTTGCCATCTTTATCAAACATGGTAAACCCCTCCATCAAGATGAAATCCGTTGGGACATTAAAAAGTTTTTGCATCATGGGCATCATCATCACTGATTGACAGTTGTAGGGTGGTACATCCATCTGTGATAGTGAATGTCGATTCAGTCTTGCAGACTTAATTGACTCTTGTTCGTTTTCTGTTTGTTGAACCAAACGCTGCTCCCAATCGGCCATGCTTTCATCTCCAACTGGAAAATCAGATGGTTCTGGCGGGAAAGTATTATCGGCAAACTTAAGTGCATAGATGTGTTTGCAATATCTTAACTCATCAAGTAACGGCTCCCAGTTATCGGTTAAAGATGTGATAGTTCCTTGCGTGCTGGAGTAATCATTGTATGTTGTCATACCTTCTGCTCTGGCGCCTTGGATGGCAGGATTGGCGGTACTCCTGGTATATGTCGCACCAAAATCTGTGTAGATGCCAGGATTGTCTCGTGTTGCTTTGTTGTCTACGGTGCTATCAGCTACGTCAAATGGAAGTTGGTAACCAGAGGGTGCGTAAACTTCCATTAATCGATTGACGTTGCCCGCAGTCATTGCACTGTTATCAACTAAACCATTCAAGCGAGTTAACTCAAAACGACCAGGTTTTACATTGCTGGCACTGCTGCGAGGGAAGCGTCGTCGATTACTTTTACCAAGATCACGCATAAACGCAAAATCACGATGCGTAAAATCCTGACAAGAACAACAGAATCTCGCACCAGTAATAATGTAACGTCCGACAGTAAATGAAACTGGTGACGGAGTTAGGTATTCTTTATCCGGTGTGACCTGCACAGAGCCGGACTTACGTAATGTAAGTACGCCAGTGAATGGATCTGTGGCAGTCAAAACAGCCTGGACGTAGCCATAACGCTTTTGCGTCTGTGGATCAATTGTGTCGCGATCAATGATTGGGTCCCCTGGTGTAATGACACGGTCTTCGATTAACTCACTGTTAAGGGGAGTCAAACCACCAGGTACTCCTGGTACAGCCACATAAAATGGCGGTGGTAATGGATTGGATGCACTCCAGTTACCCGCAAGTTTTACGTACCAATTATCAGCATCCTCTGTTATAGATTCGATGTAAAGCTTGGAAGACGTATCTGGATCTTCGAGGTTGTCGCTGCGCATCGAACCGGCATAACGCCAACCGGCCCAGTGCATACCCATCTCTTTGTTTTTGGTTGGAAACCCTACAAAAACACCGGACACAATAGGTGCAGGATTTGCAACAGAACTTGGTGTGCCAGAAGGAACAGGAATTTGATATTGAAATGGATACTCGTAGCTGTTGTCGTAAAACGTAGCAGTGGCTAACTCATAACCACGGCGCCATCTACTCCAGGCTGATTCCCTGTTTGCAGCATAAATTGAGTCTGGTACAGCACCACGAGAGAACTCAGTCGTAATAGGCCGAACTCCCGCAGGTGCTGCAACTTGTGCTTGGTTGAAATTACCAAAAGAGCTTCCACTCTTCTTGGCCATGATCAGAAGAAGCCGCCTTGTGCAATGATATGAGCCCCTGGTGTGTAACCAGAGACGTTAGGGCCATCAGGAAACACACCAACGTAAATGCGGTCTCCACGCTCCAGGTAGATGCCTTTGTTGCGTAAGGGTGCCGTGGGGCCTAGGCCATTGGTATTGCCTGCCTGAGTTACGGGAGAAGCCAGTTGTGGCATCAAGTCAGAGCAGTCGACAGTACCGCTGTCAGCTGGCACCGTCTTGGCGAACAGGACACGGTAATCACCGGAAGCAGGCACCGGTACGGTCGTATTACGTGTGTGGTAAAAGACGAAGGTTACTTCTGGTTGGTAACCATAAGTGACACCGTTGTACAGAAAACCTGTTGCAGTACCACCAGAGTATAAAAGCGCTGTATTGACGCCCGTTAGTGTAGTGCCGCCAGTGTATGTGTAATAGCCGTAACCACTTGCTGGCGCTGTGCCCACAACACCAGTTTCTTCTACAAACACAACTTGGCCACTGACTAAGGAGATGACATCACCCGAGGTTGTGGTATTGACTGTGTAGTCAACACCACGGTAAAAATCATTACGTGTAATAGTGATTGAGTCAACAACACCACCGCTGTTGTTATCTTCTTGCAGGGCAGCGTCCATATCCACAAGGATCGATGGAGCCTGGCCGCCCTGCACAAAGAGTGTGTTAGCAGTAGAGCTGCCAACAGTCTGAGTTGTTACTCGTACCGAATCAAATAACGGCCGATCAATAAACAACGGTTGCTTGTTGCTGCTAGTTGCCGACAATGTTCTACTGCGCTTTTACTGATTCGTTAATTCTAACGTGTTTTAACCGTATGGGTTATTAAGAAGCAATTGAAAAGGATTAATAGATGCAGTGGGTGGTCGCAGGAGTTGCGACATAAGTTCTTGCTTCAGCAGATCTTTTGTCGTTGGTTGTTTTTGTTGGGCGCCAAGTAGAGCAGACATAAACCCCTGGAACAAACCAGAAGAAGACATATCTTGTCCCTTTGACTCGCCCTGAGCTTGATCACCCGATAAAGGTTGCAAACCCTGCTGGTAAGTTTTCTGAAGCTCCGAATAACTTTTGACCGGCTGGCCGTAATAGCTTTTACCTTCTCTTGTAGGTAATGATGCCCACTCTGGTGCCAAGGCAGCGACAAACTCTGGTGTCAGACCTTTCTTTTGTAAATAAGAAAGGCCGCCAAGGCCCATGGTTCGCTGACGAGCTAGATCAAGAGCAGCAATATCTTGTTCAACGGGACCGAAGGATCCGAGTCCTAACTTCTTCTGTTGTGCCTGCCAGGTTGGAGTCAGGAATTGATAAGCACCTGCTGCGGTACTCCTCCCTTTCATCACCTTGTCTGGATGCCGCTTCAGGTCTGGTGCTAACGAGCCACCAAACATGACGCGATAAGAGTCAGGGCCACCACGCTCCGTTCCCTCTGCAAAGCGCAGCATACGAAGCAAACCTTGTGCTTCTGGGGTCTGCCGAAACTTTTCGTAGAAAGAACGATCTGCCATGGTTTTATGCTCCTACCCAATTTGAACTTGCCTTGAGACCAGGAGTAAAGACTGCTTGTGTTACTGCAACCAGGCTGATAGTAGCTGCAAGGCGTTTAACAAAATTGGGACAAAGGATCATGGATCTAAAGCAACAACACTGGCCCCCATGAATCAAAGATTCGCGTCCAGTTGGTTGGTCTTACACGCTATGCGATGCCAAAAATATCACTTTTGCACCTGGTTTAGAAGAGCTTGGAATTTCTTTTCCATCTCTGGATCAATTTGCAAACCTTGTTGACCGTAGGTTGCAGTCGGCCCAAAAGAACTGACGGCTGGAAGCCCTTGAGGCGCATTAACTCCAGGGGGAGGGGTCATCATAATCTGCTGAGGCATTTGATAGCCGTAGCCTTGAGAAGCTGCTTGGCCAGCCAATGATCCCTGGATGGCGTCATATCCGGATTGACTAGGACGTACTTTGGCTGCAAGTTGGGGATTAGCTTTGGCCCACATTTGCATACCAATGTCACGTGCAGCATCCATTTCTTCTTGTGTTTTGGCTGCAGCGCGAGCCTTTTCATAACGCTGAAGTTCAGGATCTTGCGCGGTCATCTGTGCTACACGAGACTTTTCGGCTTCATAGGCACGATCTGCGGCTGCTTGCTGACCAGGGAAGCCAGCACCTGGCCGAAAGCTTTCAGCTGCTTGACCAGCGGCAAGTTCTTTCTCCTTGTAACCAGGGCCGTAATTACGCTGGTCACCAAATGGTTTGGTGCCCCCAAAAGAAGCATTTGTGTACGGAATATTACCTTGCGATAGCTGTCCTGCCGCGTAACGCATTTCATTACCTAAGTAAGGCAATGAACCACGACCGAGTTGTCCCCCCATGTACTGGAGCTCGTTTACAAGAGATCGTCCCAGGTTGCGCCCAGTATCGTTCCGTGGATCAGGGATAATCCCAGGGAGATTCTGAACCCCTCTATCTAAGGCCGAACCAGATCTTCCCTGCATAAAAAGCTGTGGCCCCAGAAAAACACCGGCGCCCTGCACAACATTGCGGCCCAAGCCAAGTAAACCACGAAGTTCCCGTGCACCTGCAAAACTAGGCATAACTACCTCCAATTAAGGTTTAGATAAATGCGCGATCCCACAGCCGTATCGGCAGGACCTGGAAGACTCTGGATGAATTCAGCGCCAGAGCGTTCGTAACGATATCTGGCCTGGAACGGATCCTTGTAGTTTGGTACGTAAAGGATACCGGCTAAACGGTTGGTTTCGTAGAGATAGATCTCATCCCAAACCTTGAGTGCCTCTTTGGCATTACTGGAGCGAATCGTACGATCAACGTCACCAGCAATACTTTCAAGGCGAGTAGAAGGTGAAGTGGCAACCTCAGTCTTCTTTTCGGCGGTGTCGCAGCGGCCGATTTGAATAACGATCTTATCGTAAAAGTACGAATCAGGGACCGTGTTCATAGCTTCTTCAAGCCGCGCGAAGTCACCCGCCGGCACAGAAACTGTGAAGTAGCCCAGATGATAACGGACTCTACTCTTATCGAAGTCGCTGAGTTGCACAACCTACTTCCGTATGTTTCTCATTATAAATGTACTGAATTAACTGAGATATGGATTGGGTAGGCTCCTTAATAGATCCAGGGGATTCTGCTGAGTTGGTGGTTGTAATAGCTGGCCGATTAAATTGCGCTTCATTGAAGTAGCTGCGTTTTCTTTTTGTTTGCCTGTAAAACCAGTGCCAAGCAAATAACCCATCAAGAACTCCTTGGGGTCAATGCCAGCACCAGAAGCAGTTGTTGTACCCTCTCCAAAGCTTTTTCCACGTGTTGTTGATGAATCTGGTAATTCACTTAGATGAAATGTTTGCAACTCATATGGACCAGTGCGCAAGCTAGAAACATTGCCTGCGCCACCGCGATTGGCATGGGTAGCAACAGAACCTTGCCCCAAGAAACGTAACTGAGTTCCCTCGGGTAAGCCATAGTCCTCTCCGCCATGCATCCTTCGGTCACCATGGACTGGATGCACGCGCATCCCCATAGGACTCGTAAGTGTTGCTGCTGGATTTAAAACAAAATCGTCAGCTTGCTTTGAGTATAAAGCTTGCCAGTCTTCACTGCCAGGGAGTCGGAATTGAAGATATTGTCCAATATCAGTACGTGCCTTGGAAAGAGGAAAACGCTTTCCATCCTTCAATACTTCCCAATGCGCATGTGGGGCTGTGGAGGTACCAGTGGAACCAACACGTCCTAAATATAGTGCAGGTCCTATAGCCATATCTTTTTCTTTTTATTTTAAGACTGAAAAACCCCCGGTTTCCCAGGGGCTTGGTAAGGAGAAGAGTGTAATCAAACCCTGATTAAATCAGCAGCAATCACGGCGTCCCAGTCAACCCTACGGATCTGTCGCAGTTGTTCGAGATTGTTGAACCTTTCACCCGATAAGGACATCTGAAGATCTTTAATCTCTCGGGCTGTTTTCAATCCAATACCCTTGATATGATCAGCGATCATTTGCGGGGTAGCTGAATTGATATTTAAACGGTTGTCCGGGGGAAAAGTACGTGGTTCTTCCTTTGCAGCTTTATCTTTTACCTGAAGCGTTTTTACCGTTTTGGTGGCGGCTTCATCAGGCGTAAGCTCAGTCTTGTATGCGGTATAAAGGCGACCGTCCTGATCTTCGACCATGAACCAATCGCCGTTATCCCATTCACTTACAATCTTGACTCTTGCGCCTGTTTTTTTGTGCTGATAAAGCATTGCTGCAGTGGTTGTCATAAGACCAGAATTACACTGGTCTTAGTTTAACCTAATCAGCTGACAGTGCGGCCAAGCAGGTAGCCATCAATGTCTTCGTAGCCAGGTGCAGCATCAGGTTGGACGTAGCACACTTCAACCACCAGGTAACCAGTGCGGCCACCTGTAGCATCACCGCTAGAAATGTAGAAACCACCAGAAGTAGCAGTGCTATTCGCGGTTTCTTTTGCAAACACCTTCAGGGTGGTAGCAGCGGTTGCTTTGTAGTTCACAACTGCGCCAGACACACCAGCAGCGCCGGTAGCAGTCAGGAATGGATCAGAGCCATAAGCAGCAGTACCACCGGCAAAGAAGATTTCACCAGCCTGGGTGCCAGACACAGTGGAGGTCAGGTTGGCCTGGATGACGCCTTCACCGACACCAGAAGCAGCAGTGGGGCTACCACCGTTGCTGCGGCCAAAGGAGATTACGTTGCCAGTGGCTGCATAGATACCAGAAGCAACACGACCATCACCCCAGCCAGAAGCAACAGAGACGGTAGTGCGGTACACGTAAGCAGGCAGGGTGCTGCTGCCAGAGATCACCATACCAGTGATATCAGGACGAGTATCGTCATTCCGATAAGGAGAAGGGACGATCACATCAGCGGCAGCAGTAGCGCCAGCGCCAGAGGTGGTAGTCACGGGGACATAACCACGCTGCTGGAAGTAGCGATAACCAGGAAGTGCCAGCACAGAAGTGGGGCCACCCTTGGAACCGTCGTTAGTGCCATCATCGGTGGTATCAATGTTCTTGTACCAACCGTTAAGAGGCTCTGCCCAGTTACCTGGGAAGATTTTTTTAGCAGACAAGTAGGACATTTATTTTTTCCTGTTATGTGGGTTTATTGGTTTCAGACAGTACCGTCGTCCTGGACGAAGCTGTAAGCAGTGGTCACAAAGTCCTTGTTCAGGATTTCGAAACCAGCATACAGTTGCCAGATCAGGATGATGAAACGGCTGAAGTCATCGTTGTTGTTGATCAGCACCTGAGCATTCGGGCCGCCGATACCAACACCAATCGACTGTGGGCCAAAAAAGTAACCTTGAGCCACTTCCTTAGAAGCATAGCTGGAACCACCATCAAAAGATGCGGTCACATTCTTGGTCGGGAAGTTGGTCGACTCGAAGAACTTCACGCCTTCGAACTGAACACCAGTCGGCATCACAGGCTCACCAGCCAGGAAGTAACCCTGACCAGCTTGGGGACCCATGAAGAAGCTGGAGTTGTTAGGCATCATGGGGTTACCCATGTACATGCCTTGACCAGGATTACCAGCGTAGCGAGCGATCTCACGGAAGTCACTATCACGACGCAGGTGCATCATGAAGGTAGGATCGCAGATGCAACGATACAGACCATCAGCGAAGGTCGGGACGTTACGCTTGCGCAGATCCTTAACAATGGTCAGCAGGTCGGTCTTCACCTGGAACTGCTGCACTTCATTGCCGTACTCAGTGCCGGTGTAGGAAATACGACCTTGGGAATCCTTGGTCTTACCACCAGCAAAGTAGTAACCACCCTGGGAGGTAGAAGCAGCACCACTGGCTTCAGCTTTGGCGAGTTCGTCGATGAACACGCGATCACGCCAACGGCGATAGTCGTCAAGCAGCGTCAGGCTACCGATCGACTGGTGGAACATATTCAGGTTACCGGTATCCAGCAGAAGACGCTGGGCGGTAATCAGAGTTTCCCTCAAAGATGTTATCCCAAAGGCTCTTTATCCTTTGGTTCTTACGGTTTACTATCCCGTAAGGTCAGACTATATCATCACCTACAGCGTCATCTGTTTAGGTGCTTCGCGCTCGTGGGTCTCTTTCCATTACTTAATGCATTGGGAAAGATCGACCTTGTAACTCATACATTCTGGAACAAAAGGCTTAATCTGAGGAATTAGCTCAATCACCTTTGATTTACAAAACCTTAAAAGCAAATATTTTTTGCTTTTTGATATTAATGGTTTAACTCCTGTAAGTGACTCAATCCATTTGGCAAGTAACTTGTTTTCTTCAAAAGTAAAGCAACAAGTTGCTATGGAGCCAGCTGTTTCCACGTAAGGATAAAGCTTTGTCTCACCTGAGCTTAAGACGTGTTTCTTGTGACGTTTTGCATGCCAAAGAGAACCGTCATCGCACCACAGTATTGCAAGTGCTTGTAAATCTAATCCGCTCAAAAAATCTGGAGTGATTGTTTTACGTGTCTTTTGGTTTTCTCGCGGAATGTACCAGCGATTAAACCAAGGAGAAAACAACGCATGATCATCAACACAATAAAGATAACTTTGATGGGTACCGCCCTTGCTGTCGGAGACTCGATAAGGTCCGAGTACTGGGCGTTCTTTATTGAGGATTTGATTCAAACGCTTGGCTTTCCACTGTAACCACTCAACCTGCTTGGAAGAATGGCCAATGCGTAGATGGACTGATCTTCTCCTTTGAAGACCGAGCCACCCATCTCCAATCAAACAACCTCTCAGAAAAGAAGAGTCAGATGGTTCCAGATTGTCAAGGTTCAGGTCTGACCTAGTCGTTGGACCTTCCGGTTGATTCCTCATCCGGCTTGGCTGCTGATTGCCCTGTCAGTATAACCTGTTAGAGGGATTCCAGCAATTCACGAAGTTCATCTGCTTGATTTCTCAGGCAGCGGCCAGGGGTTTAGCAATTTTAAAGGTGCTGGGTTGGGTGGGATCACCCGGGTCTGCAGGGCCGGTGTACTCTTTCAGCACAACAAGCACCTTCTCTTTGGTGATGTTGCGGCTGTTGGCGGTACCGATGGTCTGGTCA
>Ga0208018_100328_pt1 | contig 13603 bp, 17 predicted proteins | sample 31_taG_FD_184105 | JGI IMG/M metagenome (GOLD analysis project Ga0208018, IMG submission 184105) | Marine viral communities from the Gulf of Mexico - 31_GoM_OMZ_CsCl metaG (SPAdes) (version 2) | ecosystem: Environmental > Aquatic > Marine > Oceanic | place: Gulf of Mexico | collected 2015-07-12 | reverse complement strand
AGTGACTCAAAAACCTGTATACGACAATAGTCTTTTCAAAAATAAAAACAAAGACAACCTTGTCTTTGGTGAGCACATAGACTGGATCTGGATTAATGATGTTTGGGGTGGTGTAAAGATTGGTCCTAATCACCCTTCTTTCTGGGGAATGAATAACCCCGGTGGTATTAATCCTATTTACCTAGGTGTACAAAAGAATCGTCCAGGAAGACTACGCTACCAAATGAAAGGTGATACTACCCTGTATGGTTGTAAGTTACCTGTTGAGGGTTCTGTTTTCTCAGATCGTAATACTAGATCAACCTCGCTTGTCGACTTGATGAAACCTTTCCAAATTGGTTATAACATTGTTAATAACCAGATTGCTGATATTCTTGTTGACGAGCTTGGTACAGTAATTCTACTTGATCAAAATACTTTACCTCGCCACTCTGCAGGTGAAGACTGGGGTAGAAATAATCTAGCCAAGGCGTATGTAGCAATGAAGAACTTTCAGATGCTACCTTTAGATACTAGTATTACTAATACTGAGAATGCGTTAAACTTTAATCACTTCCAGAAACTAGATCTTTCTCAAACAGAAAGACTAATGTCTAGGATCCAGCTTGCTAATTACTTTAAGATGCAAGCTTTTGAAGTGGTTGGTGTAACACCACAACGTATGGGTCAACAGATCGGTCAACAAACAGCTACTGCTATTGAGCAAGCTGTTGTTGGTTCATATGCTCAAACAGAACAGTACTTTATACAACACTGTGACTATCTAATGCCTCGCGTGCATCAGATGCGCACGGACATTGCACAATACTACTATTCTACTAAACCTTCATCTCGTTTACAATACATCTCTTCTAAAGACGAGATTGTTAACTTCCAGATGAATGGCACTGATCTGTTGTTAAGAGACATTGGTGTATATGCTACAACCAAAGCTAATCATAGAGCTATCTTAGATCAGATTAAACAACTAGCTGTTCAAAACAATACTGCCGGCGCAAGCATATATGATCTTGGCCAAATCATTGAGGCTGAATCTATGGCAGATGTTTCTGGTGTTCTTAAGAAGATTGAGGAGAAAACTAATGCTCAACGCCAAGAGCAGTATCAACAAGAACAGCAACTCGCTCAACAAGCACAACAGGCTAAACAACAAGAAGAGCAGATGAAACAACAATATGAGGCTGCAGAGAAAGAAAAAGATCGTCAAAAAGATATTCTTGTTGCTGAGATTAGAGCTGCCGGCTATGGTTCTATGATGGATCTTAATAAAAACGAGCAATCTGATTATCAGGATGTTATGAAAGAGATTCGTCAAACAGAACAATATCAGCAACAAACATCTCTACAACGTGAAAAGCAAAATGCTGATCAGGCAATTACTAATTCTAAATTAGAAGTTGAGCGTGAAAGAATTAATGCTGATCGTGAGATTGCTGAGAAAGAATTACAAATTGCTAGGGAAAACAAGAACAAGTATGATGTAAAGAAATAGTGCGTGCTATATAATGAACTATTTCTCCCAATTACAACTCTAACGATTTCAACTTTTTAAAGTTTATATAATAAATTTGTCTATATTAATAACATAAACCAACAAACAATGGCAGAAAATAAAAATGAAGAGGTAACACAGGTTACACAAGCAGATGTCAATATTGATGAACTGTTTGCTCTTCCAGGCGCCGAGAACATCATTGTTCAAGGTGAGGAAGAAGAGGATGAAAAAAAACCTAATATCTTTTCGTCTACAGGTGTAGACACTTCGTTCCTTGACAATAAACCGCAACCAGCAAAACCTGCTGCAAAGGTTGAAGATTCAAATGATGATGAATCATTAAGCACTGAAAATGCTGAAGAAGCATTAAATGAGCTTGATAGTTTAATCTCTCAACAAGAGGATTCTAGTGGTCGTGGTCGTAAAAAAGTTGACAAGAGTGGTCTTGTAGAACTTGCATCAAAAATGATTGAAGAAGGTGTTCTTTTTCCATTTGATGACGACAAGCCTTTAGATGAGTATTCTGCAAAAGACTTTCGTGAGCTTTTTGAAGCTAACATGAAAGAAAAAGAAGCAGAGCTTTCTCAAAGAATTCCTCAGCAGATTTTTCAATCTATGCCTGGAGAAATGCAATACCTTATGGATTATATATCTAAAGGTGGAACAGATTTGAAAGGTATGATGCAACAACTGTCTCAAGTTAATGAGGCAATGGAACTTGATCCTTCTGATCCTAATGATCAGGAAATAATTGTTCGCCAGTATCTATCTCTAAAAGGTGATATGTCACAAGATGAGATTGAAGAAGAGATTGCAACATTTAAAGATATGGATCGTCTTGAGCAAAAAGCTAGTCAGTATAAACCTAAACTAGAGGCTGTTCGAGAAAAAGAAGTTGCCCGTCGCATTGCAGAGCAGGAAAAACAAAAAGAACAACAACAAGCTATTGCAAATGAATTTGTAGATAGTGTATATGGTGTTCTTGAAAAAGGTGAAATCGGTGGTGTAAAGCTTGATCGTAAGACTCAAAATATGCTTTATACTGGATTAGTACAACCTGGATATCCATCTATTACTGGTAAACCAACTAACTTGTTGGGACACCTTTTAGAAAAGTATCAGTGGGTTGAACCTAATCATGAGTTAATTGCTGAAGCTCTATGGTTGCTAGCAGATCCTGAAGGATTTAAAACTAAAATTAAATCTCAAGGTAATCGCGCAGCAACTGAGCAAACTGTGCGCTCCTTAAAAACAGAACAAGCTCGTAGAGTAGGTTCTGCAGTAGTAGAGCGTGAAAGTGATACAGAAACTAACAAATCCAGAAAAACCTTGCAACGAGCTAACAAAAACATTTTCAAATTTTAACTTTTAACACTTAATAATTAACCCTTAATCAAACAACAAAACATGGCAACTCCAGTTTTAAATAATGGTATATTCCTTCGAGATACCAAGTATGCTGCCAGTTCTCACGTGGATTCTTACCACTTAGTGAACATGTTGAAAGATGCAGAACCTATGGATATGGGCCCCGTTGACCTTTGGGCAATGGCTCAGAAAGTAGAAATGCCTCTTTATCAAATGTCCTCTTTTGGCGGTAAGAATGTTATCCAAGTTGATAACGCTCGCGGTGAGTACAAATGGCAAACCCCAGTAAGCCTTGAGCTTCCTTACATCATTGAAGATATTGAACCTGACAATGCTACTAAAGGTATTGATGGTCAAACCTTCAAAATTAAATTGAACAAGCGTGAATTTGGTCATGGTGATATCATCACTTATGACAAATACAACGGCGCTGAATTGTACATTACTGCTGAAGATATCCTGCCTATTGGTGATGGATTTATCTACACTGTGCAGTTGGTGAACAATGACAACTACCGGTTCTTGGACAACAAGTATCTTGCTAATGGTACCCGTGTATTCCGTAAAGGTTCTGCGCGTGGAGAATATGGAGAGCGTTTCTCTGATATTCAAACCGGTGCTGGATACCGTGAGTTCTACAACTACGTAGGTGGTGCTGAAGCTCACGTTCACTATAGCATTTCTTCTCGCGCTGATCTTATGATCAAAGGTGGTATGAATGCTGACGGTACTGTACCTGTAACTGAGATCTGGCGTAACTTTGATAAGCGCATGGATCCTTCTATCACGTCTTTGGAAGACATGGTAAAAACTATGGGTAAAGATGCTGTTAAGCGTGCTATGGAAAATGGAGATTTGTCTCGCACTTTCTTGACCACAATGGAAGCTGCTCACTTGACCAAAATTGCTACTGACATCGAAACCTACTTGATGTGGGGACATGGTGGACGTATCAAACAAGATGGTCCAGATGATTTGCGTTTGTCTGTAGGTCTATGGAAGCAGCTTGATAACTCTTTCAAGCGTGTTTACAACAAGAACAACTTCAACCTTGACTTGTTCCGCTCTGAGATCTTCAACTTCTTCAATGGTAAAGTTGAATTCAAAGGTCCAGATCCACAACGTTCACTAGTTGTACAAACTGGTATGGGTGGTATGCGTATGGTCAACGAGGCTATCAAACAAGAAGCTATCAGCTCTGGTTTGGTAATTCAAGCTGCTGATATCGGTGCTATCACTGGTAAAGGTATGGACTTGAACTTTGGATTTGCGTACACTAGCTATGTGATTCCTTTCTTGGCCAACGTGAAGTTTGTATTGAACCCTGCGTTTGATAATGTATTTACTAACGACATTGAAAACCCAATCATTGATGGTTATCCTTTGTCTTCTTACAGCTTCATCATCTTTGATATCACTGATAACACTAATGACAACATCTTCTTGTTGAAGTTATCTTGGGATAATCAGTTGAAGTGGTTCTACCAAAACGGCACCATGGATTACATGGGACGTTCTCAAGGATTTGCAAGCTCTGGTCAATTCAACGGTTACCGTGTGTATATGACTCAGACTATGCCTGCAATCTGGGTAAAAGACCCTACCAAAGTTTTGAAGATTGTTATGCGTAACCCAATCACTGGCGGCTCATTCTAATCATAAACTTGAGTAACAAATGGGGAGGAGTCAAATCCTCCCCATTTTTACTTACTAAAAAATATAACAATGGAACTGATTAATTTTTCATATTTAGTAGCAAACGAAATCGTTTCTACCACTGTACCTGATAATTCCTTACTATTGTTTGGTAATCCTGATTCTACTCGTGATGATGGTTACAAAACATGGGCTATTGAGTTTACTAGCTTTAAAAATGAGCTTGTTTCTGATTTGTATGATTCTTTCCTAGGAACTAATTCTACTGTTACTCAGCAAACAAGTTTATCTACTGCTGTAACTATTGATGCCGCATCTGGTAAAATTACAACTGTATCTTCAACATTAGCTGGTAATAATGAGCAACAATTTACAGTAAATAACAACACCGTACTTACTACAAGTACTATTTTAGTTACTGTAGAATATCCTTCTGCTTCTACTGGTTATCCACTAGCATCAATTAGTGCTGTTGCAAACGGTTCATTTAGTGTTGATATTAAGAATGTTTCTTCTACAGCATTAAATGCAGCCATGACTATTCACTTTTTAGTAATTAACTAACCCCTTTAAAAACCAACAAATCATGACAATTATCGAAACTTTAGATCCAAAGAAACTAACACCTGTTTCTGTAAGGCCATATTTTGATGGCAGCATTTCTAACCTAGGTCTTGAAAAATACGGGCTTACGCTATATGATGGTGTTTACCATGAAGAGCAACTAGCTTGTGTAGAGATGAATGGTGTTACTCGTTACCTTACAGGTTTAAACGAGTTTGCTCCTGAAATCAAAAAACTAGACCCTGAAGTTCGTGAAGCTCATATTCGTGAGATTCGCGCATCAGTTGCTGAACTAGAGCGTGAGCTTGCAGCTAACATTATTGATCCAGAAGATAAAGATTTTTGGAACAAGGTTGAACTGCTTCAACCTAACAACAAAACTTTCTGGAACAAGATTACGTTGCGCTGTGGTAACGATCCTTTATTCTTAGATCCTAGTGATCCATTTGACAGGATTAAGCTTCATGCTATTAATGCTGGAGGTTTTTCTATTGTTGCTAAAAGTTTAGATGACGCACGCGCACGCGCGGTACCACCTAAATTTTATCTTGATAGGGTAGAAGAAACCATGGTTACTAAGACCGAGGGTAAAAAACTACGCAACCGCGCACTATCTGAACTGCAAAAACTTTATGATAAGAATAGCAGTAAGTTGTTCTATGTTGCTAAAGTTGTAGATGCAGCTAGCCAGATCTATAAAAAGAATACTCCAAATGACGTTATCTATGACGCCATGGACAGATTCATTAATGGTGAAGGTGTTGAGTCTAACAAAACCCGCGCGGCTAATCAGTTCCTGGATACAACTAAGTTAGACATGGAGACTTTGAAAATCCGGTCAATTGTTAAAGACTCAACTTTCTACAAGTTCATTTTAACTAAAGGTGATGGTTATATCTATCACACTGAAACAAATGCTTTGTTAGGAAGAAATGTTGCTGACGTTGTGGAGTATTTAAAGAATCCGTTGCATGAGGATATTCTGCTTGATCTTACTAAAAAGGTTGAGCGTAACTGGACACTTTAACCCTTAATCCTTTATACAATGAACGCTGTAAAACCCAAAATGAATACCATGAAAAAAGGTGGAGCTGCTAAAAAAGCTAAACCTATGATGAAAAAAGGCGGATCTATGCCTATGGTAAAAAAAGATGGTAAAATGGTACCTGCATTTGCTGCTGATGGCAAAGGCAAAATGATGTACGGTGGTGCCAAGAAATCCATGATGAAAAAAGGCGGCGCTGCTCGCAAAAAGTAATGGCTGCTTCTAAGTCAAAAACTAAGTCTAAAGTAAATCAGGCTGGTGTTTACACCAAGCCTGGTTTACGTAAGACGATCTTCAATAGAATCAAAGCTGGTTCTAAGGGAGGTGATCCTGGTGAATGGAGTGCCCGCAAAGCACAACTATTAGCTAGTGAGTATAAAAAATCTGGTGGTGGCTATAAAACCAAAAAGTAATGGCTAAGGATCCACAACAAAGTTTACGTGATTGGACCAAGCAAGAATGGATGACTTCTGGCACACATTCTAACAAAAAACGCGGTTCATCAAAAGAAGTAAAATCCAAGGGTAAGAAACGCTATCTACCCAAGGCCGCGTGGGATTCCTTATCAGCAGGAGAGAAAGCCGCAACAAACAAAGCTAAAGCTGCAGGTAATAAGAGAGGTAAGCAGTTTGTACCTCAACCTAAAAGTGCTCGCGAAAAAGCTAAAAGATATCGTTAATTTTTGTATATTAATCTTATGAAAAAGACTAAACCCTTAAAGAAAAAAGCTTACGGTGGTGTACAAAGTGGCGCCGGCGTAGAAGAACTACAGCGCTTTAAAGCTGCTGGTAAAAAGAAACCTGCCTACAAACGTGGCGGAAATGTTAAACCAAAAACCAAATAATTATGGCTAAGTCTAAAGCAATCTCTATTTCTGTAGATGAAAAAAAGTGGCGCACTGAGTCTGACTTATCAACTCTACAACGCGCTAAAGAAATCATGGCTGATAAATCTCGTATGTCAGCTGTACAGAATCTTGCTAAACAGCAACTTTCTGCATTGTCTACAATTGTTCAAAATAACGCATCTAAACCAGCACAGAGAACTCCTGTGCGTAAACTTAAAAAGTAATGGCAAAGTCTAGAGTACAACAAGCAGCAATTGCTGTTTCTATGAAGAAGGCTGGTAAAAAACCTAAGAGTTTACCAAAAGCTCAAAAGGGTAAATCTCAAAATGATAAATATGTACCAGGTGGTCGTTTAACTCAAAAAGAATTGTCTGCATTAGCTCATCAGCGTAGAGGAATGCCCCCTCTTAATGATAAAGGTGACTCTTTCGTTAAAAAATCCGGACCAATAAGAAATGAATTAGGTTTTTTAAATCCTGCTCAAGTAAAACAACTTAAAGAGTATATGAATAAATCTAGTACTGCTGAAAAAATTTATCAAGCTTTACCTAATGTTGGTAGAATGTTTGGAAAAAGTGCTGCAGATATTCCAAAACACTCAAAGTTGAAATACCAAAAAAAGGGTGGTGTAGTTACTAAAAAGAAAAGATAATGGCAAAGACAGCTGCGTGGCAACGTAAAGAGGGTAAAGATCCCAAAGGGGGTCTTAACAAAAAAGGTGTAGCATCTTATCGCCGGGAAAATCCTGGTAGTAAGTTACAAACTGCAGTAACCAAAAAACCATCTGAGCTTAAAGCTGGCAGCAAAGATGCCAAACGTCGTAAATCCTTTTGTTCAAGAATGGAAGGTATGAAGAAAAAACTAACAAGCGCTAAAACAGCTAGAGATCCAAATAGCAGGATTAATAAAAGTTTGCGCAAATGGAACTGTTAATCTTTTAGTTATGAAATGCATGAAATGCGGTGGCTCTATAACACCAACAAAACTTACTAAAATGAAATCTGGCGGTAACTGGATTAAAGGTGCTATTAAAAAACCTGGGTCATTGCGTGCTACAGCTAAAGCAGCTGGTGCAATTACTCCTGAAGGCACTATTAAAAAATCATGGTTAAATGAAAAAGCTAAAGGTACTGGTAAGACTGCTCAAAGAGCTAGACTTGCTAAGACTCTTGGTAAGATGAGGAAAAAATAATCAATGTTAAACTCAACTATACAGCTTAAAATTAAGCAACGGCTTAACAAACTTGATAGCCAGGATTATGATAATCTTGAGTGTTGGCATATTGTTGAGGCTTTTAATAAAGCGCAAGTCGAATGGTGCCGCCGTCAACTTCATGGTTTTAACCAATTTAAAGAAGGTGATGAGCAAAGCAATCGGCGCATTGATGACCTTCAAATTCTTTTAACCTCAGCAAACCTTATTCTTACTGACAAAGAAAACTACAGTTTTGGTCTAATACCTGCTGATTATTTTCAATGGAAGAGAATAACTGTACATGCTAAAAATGAATGTTGTCCCACTAAGAGAATGGTAGTGTATCTTGTTGAAGAAGGTAACCTAGATATTATTCTAAAGGATACAAACAAGCGTCCAAGTTTTGAGTGGGGTGAGACAGTAGCTACATTGCGTGACGGCAAACTTTTTGTTTATACCAACGAAGAGTTTGAAGTTACAAAAGGAGACTTTATCTATTACCGCCAACCTCGGCGTATTCAGATTACCGGTTGTGTAGATCCTTATACAGGAATCACATCTACAACTGATGTAACAAGTGAATTTAAAGATGATGTTGTAGAAGTCATGATTGACGAAGCAGCATCAATTCTTGCTGGTGATATGGAGATCTTTACTCAGTACCAGCGAGAACAACAACGCGTAGAACAAAATAACTAATGGAAACTAGAATGTTAAAAAGAAACCCGCAGCCTGCAAAACAGATTAGCAGGCCGGTTGTAGATAAAGAAACTGCAAAACCACAACCTGTTTCAGATACAGGTGTGGGCGGTAGCTCCTTAGACACAATGACTGCTGCCTGTGCAACAGAGATGATGAATGCAGCATCAAGCTTTCATAAACTACATCTAAAGATTACAGGACCTGGTTCATATGCTGCACATAAAGCTCTTAATGATCTATATGATGCATTACCAGATCATGCTGATTCTTTAATTGAAGGATATCAAGGTGCTTCTGAAAAACTATTAAAGTATACAGAATCTGTCCCTAGACAACTAGATGATCTACAAGATGCTGTGAATTATCTAAGAGATATGTATGCAATAATTACAAAACTGCAAGCTAAAATGCCTTACTCTGAAATAGTAAATAGTTTAGATACAGTAAAAGACAGTATAAATGCTGCAAAATATAAACTTCTTTTTCTTTCATAGTTTTGCATTTGGAAAACTTTTTCTTATATTATAATATGTTTATAACCCTTTTAATCTAAAACAATGGCTTATTTTAATCATTCATTCCAGAAAGTGTTCCTAGGAACTGCTGGAACCGTGTCTCCATCTGGTAGCCAAGTTGGTGTTCAAAATGGATATGTAACTACAGGAGGTATGCCTATGGTGAACCTTAATGGTAGTTATGTAGTTGACCCTTCAGGTAACATGCTAAGTGTTACTCCTGGAGTAACTCCTACTACGGCACCTGCATATGGTCTTTTTTATAAAGACACTTATTTATCAGTTGGTGATACACTACCTACTGATTGTTGCTCTTTAATTCTTGCAGGTTCTTCTTTTTATGAAAATGACAAGATTGGCAAGTTTCATGGCGGATACCAAGAGACCAACAAATCTAAGGAGATCAATCCTAAGTATGTTCAAAGTTTCTATGTTGTTGAACCATGTACACCTCAACAAGCAATTGTGAACATTGGTAAAACTCCATTCAACACCGCAGTTACAGGAATTAGTACTCCTAGTGCAGGTAGTGGTTATTCCACAGCTAGTGGTGTTGCCACTACTACTAGTGGTAATGGTAATGGTCTTACAGTTGATGTCACCGCTGCTGCTGGTTCAGTTACTGCTGCCGTAATAAACAATCCTGGTTATGGTTATAGCGTTGGTGATAGTGTAATAATTGCCGCTGGTGGTTCTGATTCAACTTTCACTATTACCTCTGTAAATGGAAGCAGTGTAGATGGTGAGTGTTGCTTTGAATTCCTTTGTGACGAGACCTATTACTTGCGTCTTGACATCAAAGGTTCTCCTGCACTACGTTTCTTGAACCACCAAGTGTATAACACTTTGGATTACTATACTGGTTGCTGCGCTCCTGGTGTATTGGCACCTACTCCTGTAGATTCTACCTTGGTTATGATTGGCTGGGCCTCTCAAATCATGGACACTACTCGTAACGTACCATACCTTGCAGATTTCATCTACCCTGTAGTAATTTCTGAAACTGTTGCTGGTAACACCTACTGGTTGTATCCTCCTGGAACTGATCTAACAGCTTTAGCTCCTGCTCCTACTGGTGTAACTTATGGTACTTGGGATACTTATGTATCTCCTGGTCATACTGCTAATGAGTGTGCTGGTTTGGTATTGTTTGGTGCATATGTAGATACCACTTTTGGTAACTGCTCTTTCCAAGTATCTGACTTCTATGAAGTTGAGCCAATTCAGATCTATGCTTCTATGGTAGATTACACTGGAGATCCTTGTAAGTTTGAAGGTATCTGCGTAAACCGCAATGAGTGTCTTGGTATACAAGGTAACGGATTTGGTGAGACTGTTTTGCGCGACTTAATTCTTTCTGAGAGCTATCGTCAAAACTTCTTCGCAACTGATATTCGTATTCGGGAAATTACCCAGGGTGACAATGTATTTAATGTGATTAATCGTAATGCTCGTTATCACCGTTACTACTTGTTGCATAGTGTACCTCGTTTTAACAATCCTACTGGAGTATTTGATAATGACCGCTATATGCTAGAGGTTATTACAAACCAGCGTTTTACACTGACTACTCTTGTTGGTGGTACAGGTTATGCTAGTGGTACTTATACTGCTACTACAACTGGTGGCAATGGTACAGGTATGACTTTAACTATTACTGTTAGTGGTGCTGGTGTTGTAACTAGTGCAACAATTCTTAATCCTGGAAACGGTTATCAGGCTGGAGATACTTTAACAATTGTTGGTGGCAATAATGATGCAACAGTTGATTTGGTAGGAAGCACTTTTGAGTCAGTTGTCAATTCTTGGCTTGGTACCTGTGCTCAGTGTCCAGAATTGGAAACAGTATCTTGCACTCCTTGCAGCACATCTGTAATTGATATCCCCTAATCATTTCTGAAATCTTAAGTTAAAGGGAGAGTGAGAGTTTATCTCTCCTCTCCCTTTTCTTATATATCTTAGCATATGGCAAATCACGTTTTAAGTCTTGATGTACCAACCATAATGACGGGTTGTGTTCTTAAAGTGGTAGATACTAGCGTTTATGCTACAGGTTTACCTATCACTTGTCCTACACTGCATATAACATTGCCAGGATATTCTTTTTCTAAAGAGTTAAGTGTAACAGAAAACTTTAATCTAAATATCACGGCCTGTGATTTAGGAACACAAACTAGTGGTTGTGGTACCACATATACAGACTTACCAGATGGAATATGGATTATTAAGTATAGTCTATCTCCCTCTGATCAGTTGTATGTAGAGTACAATCATCTGCGTATAACAGCAGCCCTCAAAAAATATGAGAAAGCTTTGTGCGCTTTAAACCTTGCAAACTGTGATCCTACAGCTAAGGTTAAAGATAAACTGCGTCAGTTGCAATATATTCGTACACTATTAGATGCGGCTAAAGCTGCGGTTGAATACTGCCACGAGCCAACAAAAGGTATGGATATTTACAACTATGCTGTAAAACTTCTTGATAAAATTAATTGTGTAACCTGCTAACTATTTAAAACCAACAAATATGGCACAATGTTCAAATTGCAAAAGTAAACTAGGGTGTGGTTGTCAACGTAAAACAGCTACTGATGGACGCTCAGTTTGTGTAAACTGCGCGGCGAAGTATGAGTACGATCTGTCTCTTACAAACAGAAACAAACTTGTACAACCAAATCCTACAAAATCTGATGCACCTGTTATTCAAAAAGTAAGTGTAAGATTAAGCGATGTTTAAAACATATGTTGTAGGCGACAGTAGCCTTATAAAAAGGCTAGATGATCACACTCTACCATGGGTAGATTTGACTAGTACTCTGTTCCCAAATTTACAGATGCAGTCAATTCTAGATGTCATGTCTAGACCAAGTATAGCTGATTCAGCTATTATTGTTGGTAGGGTAGGTGGTGTGTCGACTATTAACAAAGGTATTCTTGTTACTAATAATGCGGGGCTTACGTGGGCTACACCATCTGGTAATTACCAATCTGTATGGAATGTAGGTTTTAATTGGTATGAGGTATGGTGCATAGATAGCTCTAATATTGTAGCTGCTGGTGATGAGGGTAGAGTTGCTATTTCTAATGATCAGGGTAACACTTTTAATCTTGCATTAGGGCAAGTTCTTGATGGTGGATCTAATCCTGTTAGTTTACGCTCTATACACTTTATTACACCAAACATTGGTGTAGTTGGAGGTGCAAATGGTGAGGTATACTACACCTTAGATGCCGGTGTAAACTGGGGTGCTTTACCAGGATCAATTGGAACAATTAACACTCCAATTGTAGGTATACACATTAGTCAGGACCAACAAACTATTATTGCAGTTACTGACAATAATATTTGGAGAAGTACAAATGCCGGTGCAACTTTTACAGCAGTATATACCTGTGGTGGAAACATATCTAATAATCTTTTACATCTTACTTGGATTAATGATACTACTCTATGGGCTACAGGCAGTGCATCATTAAGATTAAAAACCGTTGACTCTGGAGCAACATGGACAACACAAAATACACCAACACAGGGTGGTGAGTGGCACTATGGAGCTCATATGTATAATGTTGATGATGGATATGTAACAGGAACTGGTGGTGCAAGCGTAAACGCGCCGGTTTATTCCACAGCGAATTCAATGGTGTCACTAACACTTTCTGATAATCCATATTATCTACCAAGAGCAGTATGGACTGAGGAAACAGCTCCTGTTACATGTACAGTTTTACAATCTTGCGCGGATGGGTCAACAATTAGTATTAGTCAGGATTTAACAAGTTTTATTGGTACAACAATTTACGTCTCTCAACCTGACAGTATAAAAGGTTGTTACACAATTATTGATGGATCTTGTGATGAGGTTATTATCACACCATCACCTTTTACATTCAATGTAATTCAAGACTGTGATGCTTGTATAATACCATGTTTCGTTTTAACAAACTGTGAGGATCCTACAGATATTATCTATTCTAATGAAGATCTTACTAATGAGGTTGGTAATGTAATTCAGATACAAGGTTCTCCAAAATGCTGGACTGTATCTGCAGGTAGTGAAGAAGGCTGCGATTGTATTGAAAAAACTATAAAAACGGCGTCCTTTAGTCGCTGTGATTTATGTTTACCTAAACCTGAAAAGAAAACTAAGTTTTATGTTGAACCCGGATATACACCTAAAGCATGTACAGAGGAGAAAGAGATTCTTGTAAACTG
>Ga0208018_100325_pt1 | contig 13830 bp, 14 predicted proteins | sample 31_taG_FD_184105 | JGI IMG/M metagenome (GOLD analysis project Ga0208018, IMG submission 184105) | Marine viral communities from the Gulf of Mexico - 31_GoM_OMZ_CsCl metaG (SPAdes) (version 2) | ecosystem: Environmental > Aquatic > Marine > Oceanic | place: Gulf of Mexico | collected 2015-07-12 | reverse complement strand
TTTCTAAATTAGATTTGGGTTTCATATTTAACAAATTATTATTCTTCTTCTTGCTACTGCCAATTCTGTAATCTCAATACCCATTATAACACTTGTAGCAGTTGAGCCACCTTCTATTGTTGTACTTCCAGTACTTAAACTTGGACTTATACCACCCCATGTAAAGTTATTAATATTATGGTTCCAATCCACAGGTCTGCTTGTACCTTGCGGTATTTCAATATAAGCAGAAGTACTATTACCACCAATACATAAACCTAATATCATACTATTTGCTAATATTGTAAGGCTTGTAGTTGATGGATTAGCTTGTGTACCATTATAAGCAGTTACCCCAACTCCATTTGATCCCGTAAATGAGTAACAAACTGTTGAAGTATTATTCCAACTTCCTCCACTTAAAGTTACTGCAACTGTATTAACACCTGTTGGTGGGTTCTTTAATTCCCATACAGTCCAATTAGTACTATAAGGAGTTGATGTATTTCTTTTATTAGTCATACTAACACCGCCATAAGTAACACTACTTGTTGATACTGCAGGTGAAGCTACTATTACAACTAAACATCCATTAGAACCAGTATTTTGGTTATGGCTAAATGAATAACTACTACCTGCTGGTACTCTTACATCTGTCGTTCTATTTCCTTCTACTAATGCCATTATATGTATGGGTTTATATCAGTTATTTCATTTAATCCCATTCCCTCCACAGATGTGGTAATTTGATGTGCCTCATAAACTGCAGGAGTGGTATCAAAGAATACGGAAATGTTAATTGCCCCACTCTGTAAATCTAACCTATTGTTATCAATCCAATTTCCATACGTTGATTCATAGTTGCTATTGATTAAAGCACAGTCCTCCATATTAATTAAATAACCCAATGGAGTAAAATTAACATTTCCATTAACTAACTTTATTTCATTTAAAATACAGTATTCCATTAGTCTATTGTATATCTTATATCAATACTTAAAATTACATTTGTTCCACTTGCTGCAGTACTTTCAAACCATACCCAACTATTTGCTGGTATTGTTGCATCACTAAGTGTTGCTACGTTACCAGTAGTAGTACTTGTAGTTGCCGCAGAAGTAGTTAAAGCATTACCAGCAGCATTTCTATCTGTACTATGTTTTAATTGGTAAGTTGTACTTGGTGTAGTACCTACACTTACAGCAATCACCTCTTGAACTGTTATTGCAACATCAGTCCTAAATATTGTCATATCTTCTGTTGCAGTTGGTGCTTCAAGAGTAAATGTTTTGTTGAAAATAGCTGATGCACTATCAATTAATGGTGTTAAATTACCTGAACTATCTTTAAGAGTTAATTTATTGTCAGCACTATTTATAAAAATAGAATAATGCCCCGTATCAGGATTTTCAACATTTCCTGTTACAATTGACTTTATGCTAAAATAAGGGTATTGTAAATTTATCATTTTATTTTTCGTTTATTTCTGCGTTAAATTGTTCAAATAAGGCTCTGTGTTCAGGAAATAAAGTATTTACATAAACATAAACAAATCCGTTTTCTCGGTAAGTTATGATATTGTTTTGCTTTCTAAATACACCAACTTCGGGATATTCATCCAACATCGCTAAACAATCTTCATTACTTTGCTTTACTTGTATTTTTTTATCTGCTTCGTGCCAAAATGGGAAGTCATCAACAACACCGACAAAGTTCGTTATATATTGCTCTGTTACACTATCTTTAACCACGTAACCAAACCCACCAAAAATAAAACTATCGACGTATTTTTGCGTAATATTATCGTTGGGATTGTTTGCTCTATGTTGTGTAATCCAATCATTGTTTAATGTTTGGATTTGTTGCGTATAAACGCTTATATCTATTTTATAAACCATATTTTAAAGTTAAATAATCGTTTATTAAAATCTTTTCGCTATCACTCAACTGTTTATCGTATATTATTTGTTCGCAAATGTACCCCGATAATTGGTATGTTGAAGAAGATGCCCCCCTTAAATTTCCTAAACGTAAAGAAGTTAAATCGGATACACCAGTATTTACAGTATTTTGCAGTATTCCGTTTTCGTAAACCTTAGTGCTTGTACTATTGAACTCTACTAAATTTTGAATTAAACCGAATGGTCGTGTTTTGGTGTAAGCGTTTATTGGTGTTGGCGAACCTACATCTATTTTATTCGTTGACCAATATTGCACCACTCTATTAGCTTCTACACTTACGGCATCATATAAAACTGGTACACTTCTAGTACTATTTGCGTCTAAATTCCAAACTGTTATAATCGTAAAAATTTGACTTAAAGGAGAAGCAAAAGTGCAATTTAAAAAATCAATCCGATTATTATCAAAATATACACCATTCTGTCCGTTAATTCCATTAGCAACAAATAGAGGTTGATTTGCTCCTGTCCCTTGTGTGAAATGGTTTGAGTTCCCACTAATATCCCTCCACTCGCTTACTTTATTCGCCCCACTCATTGTCATGGTATCAGCATCATTATTAAGCCATACAAATAAACCTGTTATATTCGTAGGAAAAAAAGATGTATATCCCATTAGTTTGCCTCCAATAGTTCCCACCTTGTTAGTGCCAAAAGTTAATATTTTTTGTTCTATTGCCATATCTTACTAATTGTTACGTGAATATTTACACTTGCACTATTCCACAAAGCAGAAGAAATAAATAAATTTTGTCCGCTTGTTGTGCTAAAAAAAGTTGTGCCTAATGGTAGTTTCTTTGTTTCACTCGCACCTAAAGCAAAAGCGTTTACTACATCAGTTCCTGAATCCGTACTACCAATGTTAATAGTAACCTCGTTGGCGGTGGTGTTTTGTACTGCTATTGCCGATATTTCAAACTTAGCTTTTACGTTGGCAGAATTACCATTTATATCTAACAAAGCAAGTGTTTTATCGGCAGTTATATTTTCCTCCTTAAGTATGTTGTAAACCTCAACAGCTTCAAACTCTTGTACCTCATTACTAGCACCAAAGCCGATTAAACTACCCTCTGTACCTGTTAATGTAGTTGCAAATCCGTTGCTATCTCCTGTTAATATAGTGTTTTCGGTTATTTTTAAATCTACTTCATTACTGCCATTTATACCAAATCTTAATACATTACTTTCTTTTAAGGCTGTACTACTTAAATCTACTTGGGTTTCTTCATCCCCAGCATCATCAACCGCCTCTAAGTAACCGCTAAACCTTAGTTTATTCCGCTTGGTTAATGGGCTTACATCTGTACCGTTGTAAATTTGTGCCCCACTATTTGCAACAACGTAAGCTTTATCCACCAAACTTCTATCCGTATAATCAGCAGAATAGTCAGCATTATATTGTAAACCTTTTTTTGTAGGGCTTAAATCCTCAAATATGTTTTCGCCGTCCAACGGTATTTCTCGAAATACTATTCGCCCAAAATTTGAGTGTTCTACTAACGTTTGCTGTGGGCTAAAGTATAATCTATTCCTCCTAGTTAATGGGTCGGTAATATCCGAACGACTATCAACATCAAATTCAGCAGCGGTAACAGTTGTTACTATCCCTTGCGCGTTATTTTCTAAGTCTTGCAGAGAAACATTTTGGGTTAAAACTTGACAATTTAATTCAATTTCACCAAACCTTTCTGCGCTATTTTCTCCAATTTGGAATTTTGCATCGTTACCAGCATCATTAGTAACAAATTTTAGCGTTCCATCTTCAAAAACTTGATACTCTCGGATTAAGTCCAATTGCGCTAAATCCTTGCTACCTAAGTTACTTAACGTTTCGGAATTAATAGCAGATAATACCCAATCATTTCCAGTTGATGCTTTGCGGTGTAATACGTAATGCGTATCAGCCTCGCAAGTGTATTGCGCTGGTTCTGTAATTGTAGTTCCGTCGGGTAAATCAATATTAACACCTGTTAACGGTTGTATAGCCACACGCCCTTTCACGTGAAACGAATTACCAGCACCCGATAACGTGTTATTAACTACTAAACTCCTAACTACTCCTGTATTTGAGTTTGTAATTACCTTACCAGCATCATTTGCCGACAATGTATAACCGCTTATAATTGTCGCAATATCAATAAAGGAATATCCTAAAGCGGATTTTAAAACGCTTCCTTTTATTTTCGCAGTTTCATACGCCGTACCAGTCCAATAGTCGATGTCGTAGTAGTCATCATCGCCAAAGCTAGTGCGCTCAATCGGGTAATTATGTATTTTAATTCCAGCCATATTATGCCATTATTTTAAGTTCATCATTAGTAGTAATCTTATCTTCGTTATCGTTTGTAATTTTGTTTATAATTACAATATCTTCATTTCCCTCTTTCACTTTAGCAGTAATTTTAACACCGTTACTTGTATCAAGTTTACTTGCATCAAATTTACAAGAAAATTTTAAAATATTTGCCGAAATTATATCAAAACTTACATTTAAACCCGAAATTGGTGCTAAAGGGTTGTTTATATTATTATCATAATCAATAATAGTTGATAACATCCAACGTGGTGCGCCCTCTTTTGGCTCAACTGTAATTTGCCCCCAAACCTTTTGAAAGTCCCAATTTCCTGATGTTTTTTCGTGAGTGCTTTCAATGTATAGTAACTCGCCATCAGGAATATAACCCACTACACTATTATCCGATTGTTTTTTAAGTACTAAACTCGAATTAATATCCGAATTTGCATCGTAATCATTTATTCCAATTTCATTTGAGTGCGTAAACGTTAAACCGTCATCTATTAAATCAACCGTAAACCTAACAGTCCAATCGCCTGTGTTACCATAAGGAAACCAATCTTGATTATAATTTGGTGCAAAATCGGAATTTACACCACTTAAAGTCAACCAATATCGCCAATTTAAGATAAATGGGTAGTAAACACTAACTTCGTACGTACTCAGATCTTCAACACCTGTTAGTTGTACTAATGCGTTCTTTTTTTCGCTTGTATTTAGTAAATCATTATTGATTGGAGCGCTTAAATTAAGTAAGAATTTGCCTGTACTATTTTGATAAATTACAGAATTAAAACTAAAATTAGTTTGTTGTAAAATAAAGCTATCTTCAGTAATAGTGTTGTACGCTTCAACTCTTAAATTTATATTTTCGTAACTTGTTTTGTTTTTTTCTAAATTAAACGTGCCATAATAAGCCACATCGTCCTCAATATCTGCAGTAAATCCAGTTAAGTCGCCTGTTGCACTTGTTACATTTTGCGAATGGTCGATAAAGCCAAAATCACTATTCATTACTAAAGCGCCACCAACTTCTAAACTTTTATCTACCTGATTATTGTATAAAAAATGATTAGTATTTCCAATTTTTACCCAAAAATAAAACAACCTATCATCCAATCTTGCGTCTAAAAATGTTTGTAACGTGCCATTAAATTCAATGTCGGCATCAATTATAGCATTGCCACCGCTCGGAGTAATTGAGTTAATTGTTATTTCCCATTGTCCACCCGAATTAATTTCGGACGTATAAGTGTTTGGAGCGCTTATTATTGTCGTTGGCAGTAAGTAAGTTAAATTTGTTTGGCTCGCGGGCTTGTTTTTGTAATAATTGTCATCAATTGACAAATAAGCTCCACCGATTGCCAGATCGTTTATATTCGTTCCATTTAAATCAACTTCGAACACAACATTATTTACTTCATTAAATTTCAAGTCGGTAATTGCAGTAACTACACTTCCGCCAGTTGGAACGCTTATATTATTCGCTTCGCCGATAAATCCAGTATTTGCTTGTTCATCTAAGGTAAATTCAGCGCGGTTAAATACCTCGCCACTTAATGAGGACCACAAACCACGAATAAATACCTTTAAACAGTCGCCTAAAGCGAACCAATCAGGATTATAAAGTCCCGAATTTACAAATTCAAATGTTAATGTATATTGGTGAAAATTATCGGAATTTAAACCGATGTATTCAATTTGAGCATCTATCAAGAATTGCCCCGATTGATTACCAACTAAAGCCCCCGACTGCGTCCCTACCAATGAAGATAAACTGCTAAAAAATATCTGCGTTTTCTCTCCATCAATTAATGATGCACTACTTCCTTGCTGGTCGTTTAATGCATGGTTAAACTCAATTAATAAATCATCCCTACGTCTTACAGCACCGCCTGAAGTAACCAACGGCACTACTTCCATTATATCATTCGCCGAAATATCGTAAAATAAGTTAGTAGCCCAACTATCCACATTTAAAGCGGATGCCGTTACACTTGTTACATTTGCTTCGTGGGTAGTTATAACCGCTCCTACATTATCGTATCGTGTAATCTTGACAATATCGCCAACTCTAAAGCCCTCAGCAACCCAGCTAACACTTGGACTTGTAAGCACGTTTAAAATAGGATCAAAACTAAACGGATTACTTAATGTAGTAACTCGTATTAATTCGGCAACTGTTAGCTCTAAAGTCGTCTTATCTCCACTATTACTCGTATAAGTAGCACCACTATAACCAAAAGCATTTGAGTAATTATTATTTTCTATTATTATTGGCATATTTTTCCACGAATTTATTTAGTTTTAAAAAATTACCCGATTTTAAATCTCGCATCATTTCGTTAATGTCAACCTGATGTTGTTTAACCTTTTCAAAAGTTTCATCGTCCAAATTGGCATAAACCTCATTTTGTTTTTCCACAATTTTCTCGATTTGAGTTGTTAAATTCTGTAAATTTTTTAAAACGTCTTCCATTATTGATTAATTGTTAAAATTTCTACTTTGCCATCAGCGTAATTATACTGCTCCTTATAGCTTATAATTGCGCTTGATTGTTCATCCGTATAACGTATGCTTAATATTTCACACAACACACCGTTAATATAAGTATAGTTGTTGTCCAACAAAGATATAAATTCTTGTGGATTTAAACGCATAGGTACATCGGAATAAATTTTGTAACCGTTAATATTTATTTCATTAATTTTATGGTAATCTTGATAAATTTTACTTGCTTTAATCTTATCAATGTAGTTACTTGGTTGTCTACCATTAACCGCATAAAGCATTTTAGTTACAGAGTAATATTGTTGACTAATTTGTGTTACCCCTAGTCTATTGGTAATTAAAGCCGAATAATTTATGTTATTTCCAAATAATCCAACCACCGCATCAGCTAAATTTAGGAACGCCTTACAAAATTTTTCCAACCAATTTAATTCGCCTTTTCGAACACCTAATGCAAAAGGAATATTCACGTCGTTAAAACCTCGAATACTTACCAAATCGGAATTAATCACGTTTAAAGGCTCGGTGCTATATTCGGCATCTGTTGGATCAAAAGCATCTAAGGTATGAACATCGGAGTAGTCAACTTGGTAGTGTATGTATGTACGCTTCCACGCCTCTTCCGTATTCAATCTATATTGATTTTGCCTTTCATTTTGAAGTGTTAAAGCTGGTAAAGTAGTATTTAAACTAATATTTTTCCAGTAATCTCTACGCTCTATTTGTACTACTCCGTTTAACACTTTAGTTCGCGCGTTAAATTGAATTTCCACCGCATTAATCAACTCTCCTAAAGTGCTAACACTATCTTGAGCTGTCGGATAGCCCTTTGTAAAGCTAAAATTTAAATCGTTTTGAATAAAGTTAAAAATGCTTTTTTTCTCCTTAATCAATGGCACTGGCATAATGGTTAAATTCTGCCATTCATCTAACAATTTACTGTCTAAAGTATATCCTAAAAATTCGCAACCTTTTTTTATTAATTCTCGTATGGTCGCACCCTTGTAAAATCTAACTTTCGGAAATACCAAAACCAATAACTGATTTAGCAATTTAATTAAAGCCACGTAAACGGCAATGGTATACGCTAATTGGGCAACCACAGCCAAAGATAAAGATATAATTTCGCCTATTGGCGGAACAGGTGGAATACTTGCATTAGGAGTAACCGCCTCTATTAAGTCGCGCGTTGCAGTTACCAAATCTTTAGTTGCTTGTATAGCTTCCTTTGTGAGTGTGTAACTTGCTAAGCTAATTGTAAGTGCTATTTCCGTTTGATTTTCGGGAATAATTAAATAAGGAATATTTACAAAATCAAAATTAACTCCTTTTTTTGCCATTAGCTCAAAGCTCAAACCTTGCGCATTTTCAAAGAAATTGTCAAAGCCTTTGCGCTTCTTTATTTTTACCTCAACCTCATAATCCTTTATATTCAAACTTTCGGTTAAATCTACGTAATAATCCAATGTAACACCATCCAATTTAATAGTGTACGGAATACCCTCAAATACACCTTGTGTTAAAATATGTTGCATAATTATATCTTTACCCTCACGTGGTAAAATAATAGTATCTGTATCAACTTGCAACATTTCAGGATTGCCTGTATAGTCGGTAATTAATCCAATTTCTAATACATTTCGGGGTGCTATTTCCACCCCATTTAAAAAATGCTTCATAATTAAACCCTGTATCTATTATAAATTTTAGTGTTACCTTGTTTAGTGGTCCTAGTAATTGCCATTGCACCGCTAATTATTTGCTCAACTTGTAAAGTATGCTCAGGCTTGTTCGCAATAGTACGTTCCAAACTATCCAACTTTTTCGCCAAAATTTCAACACCTACAAAACCGCTCCCCACTTGCGTATCGGTTATATTTCGTATCATACCATTTTGATAGTTATACGCCAACTTGCTCAAATCTTCGTTGCTCATTCCACCAATTAACTCATTTTGTTTGGCAGTAATTACGCGCTCATTCGGGTGTAATACAGATAAAAACCCACCTTTATTGTCTACTCCTTTACCGTTTTTCCCAGTATCTTCTGTACCCTCAAAGAAAGCCGGTAAAGACTTTATAAATTCAGTTAATAATACAGTATCGGTTATTGTTTTTTGTAATGGATTTTTAACATCTGGATTTGCCGAGTTAGTTAAATACGTTTCCAAAACGGTACTTGCTAACTGTATACGTTGTTTTCTACGTTCCAATTGCTCGCGTTTTCTGTTTTGTTCAGCCATTAATTTAGCTTCTTCTGCCATACTTTCTTTGGCTAAAATATTACCACTTTCAGCCAAAGTTTGTAAGCTATCAAATCTCCTTTGACTTGCATCAATTTCCTCATCAATTTTTGCAATTCTACGATCTGTTAATTCGTTGCTTAAGTCGGTTAAACTCTGTAATGCTTGTACTTGCATTTCTGCTCTACGTTGCATTAACTCTTTTTCTTTTTCTAAAGTATCTTTGTCGATTTCCAAACGTTTGTCTAATGCCTCAGATTGAACGCGTAAAATATCATTTACTAGCTTATTGTTAATTTCCTCAATCTTTTTTGCTTTTTCATCCTGCTCGATTATTTCTTTTTCAGCAATTTGAACATCAAATTCGGCTTGGTCTTTAAGTTGTTTAATTTTTAAATCCCTAATTTCGTTAATCCTATTTTTAAAACTTTCTATTGCCTCTAAGTCAATTTTTTTATTTAGTAAAAATTCTTTATCCTTTATTTCTTTAAATTTTTCAAGTTCTTTATCTAAAGTTTCAGCTTTAAAATCAAAATTTTCTTGCTCAATACTTTGAATACTGTCTAAAATTGCTCGGTCTTTCTCTAACCTTTTAGTAGCTGTTTCACTTTCTAAATCGGCTAAATCTTGCACCACTAAACGACGCTCTTTTAATATTTCCAATATTCTTGTTAACGTTGTTTCGTTTAAATCGTATTTAGCCAAAGTTCTTCTTATTTCGGCTTCATCGCTCATTTTAATTAAGTTATCAAAATCAATCCGTTGCTTAGTATAATCTTGTACTAACTTGATTTGATTTGCAAAAGAACTATCAGCTAAACGCCTTGTTTCCTCTGTTAATAATTCCCTTTGCTGTAATGTTGTACGCTCCATATTTATAATACGCTCATTAATTGTTTTGTTATAATCGAACGCATCAATAGCATAATCTAACTCCTTTTCAAAATCATCTTTTTCGGTATTTCTGCGCTCCATAGCCATTTTCTTTTGAGCATTATTTAACTCAATTTCTTTAGCTACTAATTCACGCTTTGCATCTGCTAACTCCAATAAACTTTGGTTATTTATTGCCATTCTTGAACTTTCTTTTTCTAAAAATTTTAAATTTTTAATTTGTTCTAAACTATATTGCTCTCCAGCTTTCATTAATTCTACTTTCAACTGCATAGCTTTTGCATCTACATTTTCTTTTAAAACCTTTTTTTCCAACTCTATACGTTTTGCAATTGTTTCATTGTATAACCTTTGTGCATCTCTTTGTTTGTCAAAACTTATAGTCATGTCCCCAGCTCTTTCGCTTAACATTTCCTCTAAACCAATTAAACGCTCTATTTCCTCGCCTGTTTTTGCAACACTCCATTCATATTCCATATTCGCTTTAATGGCATCTGTTATTCCAGCCACTGTTTTTCCTGGGTCGTAATCTTTTTTATTTATATTCGCTATTTCCTCCGAAATTTCTGCAAGGCGTTGTTGTATTTCGGGCGTATCAGTAAAGCCATTAAAAAATTCTTCAACTTGTAAAGTTGCTCTTTCAATTTTTAACCCTAATATTTTAAAATCATCCATTAACCAATTACCAGCTTGTTGCGTTACCGCTAAGGCTTTTTGCCCTGTGCCTTGCATTGCTAACAACCCTGCATTTGTTTCATTTAACGCTGAAGTAATTGAACCAACTCCAGCAACAGCTAAACCAATTAAAGTAGCTTTCATTGCGGCGCCTAAAACTTTCATTTTTTTTGCCGAAGTATCTGCCGCCTTAGCTTGTTGTATAAATGCTTTTGCCTGTTCCTTAATATTATCAATACTATCCTTTATTCCACCAATTAAACCGCCTAATTCCCCTGTTGCTTCTTTAATGCTGTCGGTATAATTACCAACATTCATCTTCTGTTGCTTTAAAGCATCGGAATTTTCCTTTATAATATCGTTATTTTCGTCTAATTGGTCATTAATTTCCTTTAACCTTTTTTTGCCCTCATCTGTTTCTAAGTTTAATTTCTCCCTTTCACGTCTTAAAATACGGCTTTGCGCTGCAACTTTTTCAAGTGTACCAGCGTTTTTATCGTTCATTATAATCTCATCAGCAAGTATTTTTTTCTGTTCGGCACTTGCTTTTTGATATTTTATTTTAGCCTTTACCTCTTCATCAGTGGCATTTATTAATTGCTCCTTTAATTTTAACTTTTCTTTTTCAATGGCTTTTAATTTTGCCTCTGCTTGTAATTGCGCTTTAATTGCATCGGCTTTGGCTTTATCTAATGCAATACTCTGCTCCATTGTATCGTTCATCAACTTTGAACCTTTTTGCAAGGTTTCAATGCTTTCAATGGTGTTATCCAAAGGTTTTTTTAACTCCTTTTGAATTACATTAGCTGTATCTTTAAGTGTTTCGTTTAAGTATTCTACATACTCAATCGTTTTTTCAGCGGATGTTCTTATATCTTTGTATAAGTCTTCCTCAGCTATTTCACTTCGTTTTATTTGATTTGCCATATTCGTTTAAAATTATAAAATATTCCTTTACTGTTGTTGTTTTTATATCTAATTTATAGCCTAAATACATTCCTAAATGCATTAAAATAACCTCTATGCTTTTACCGTCCCCAAAATGCACATCTAAATCTTTTAGCTTTGCATCTTCAATTTCAATTTCGGTTAACTTAAATCTATCATTTGTTAAAATATATTGGCTTTGTAATAGTGCTTTTTTTCGCTGTATTTCCAAATATTTTTTATATCGTTTATCTAATCCAAATTCCTTTAAATAATCGTTGTAAATCAACTTAAAATGCTTTAAATCCTCTTTAGCTGTTCCTTTACCCTTTCGCATAAATTCCAATTTACCATTATTACACTTTATCCAGTTGTATAACGGCATTTCATCAATCGAGTTCCAATATTCGCCTTGCTTCCTTAACGTAATTTTGCTTAATTTCCTCAATATAAACTTCCAAATTTTCATCCGTTAAATTTAAAATATTAATATTCCACCAGTTTTGATCTTCCATTTTTGCGTAATCTGCATTTACTACAATGCTATCCGCCAACACTTGCACGTACATACTTCGAAAAAATTCGCCTGTATCGTTCAAATCATACGGATCCCCTCTTTTTTTTCGCCCCTCTGATAGTATTTCAGTCATTTGGCTGTAATATCCTATAATATTACCCTCACTGTTTACACCTTGTTCCGTTAACTGGTTATAACGTATCAAATTTACGATTAATTCACGTAATTCATCTGTATTTGCTTCAATCCATGCCTTAGCACTATCGAGTAACAAAGCACGTTTTAAATGCAAATCTATTAGTGTTTTTCCTATCATATATCAAAGATAAAAAAAAGGGGCTAATTTGCCCCCTTTATTTTTTTGGTTTTCGGTTTTTTATCTTCTGGATTTGCTATTTTCCACGCCCTCTCGACAATTGCCCGATTAATATGTGTGAAACTACTCAAAGCCACATCAAGACTAATCGAGCGTAATGCCTTATAATTAAAGGAGTGCTTACCAACTTTAATATCTTCCATTAGATAGTATCAGTAGCAGAACCCGAAAAACCAGTTTTAACAACAGAAACCTTAATTACATCACTTGCCGATGCTGTACCGCCCACAGAGTAATCTAACACGTAAGTGCCATCAGGATTTTCCGTAACGCTATCAGGCGCAAATGTTACAGCTTGAGTAATATTTTCAATACTCCAATCAGCCGTTGCAGTAGCACCAATGTATTTAATTTTGTTTACAGCAGTACCGTAATCTAATTTCGCACTAAATGATGCTTGAGTAGTTGTACAAACTAAACCAATTAAATTAACATCTTTCAAGCCCTCTAATTTAGTAAAGTCTTGACTTGCCTCTTCAACAGTAATCATGTACATAGTTGACTCATCAAACAATCTGTCAAAGTCAAAACCTAACATGATTTTTTGAGTAGTTGAGTCAGTAGCAAAAGCAAACTTAGGGTCAAAGCTCGGATTGTCAACTGGAATTGGGTATAAATAACCGTCCACCTCTGAACCAATTAAATTACCGTTTACATCAACAATGTACATTCCGAAGTCAACGCATCTACCAGCTTGTAACTTACCCAATAAAGTCGGTGTGCTATCCTCAGCCCATAACTCCCCAGCAAATGATCGTTTACCTTGTCTTAAGAATACCATTCTTCCGCTGTTAGCCTCTTCGAATTGGCTATCTGCTTTAGGTAATTCTACATTTTCAAAAGCTGGTAAAGGAAACCAACGCTTAGATGCATCCGCTTCATTAATTAAGTCGCTCCACGTTGGTAAAGCAGTGCTTAAATCAATACCGTTTTTAGTTCCGTCATTCGCAAATAACGGTACCATGATAAAACTCGACGTAATTCCAAAAACTGGAACACAGTTTGGACGTCCTGTGTTGGATAAACCAACGTTACAATTACAACCTATCATAATTTATATTTTTTAACATTTACATTTTAGTTTATATCGGGATAAAGTAACCTCCAAAGATACGCCCGACAAATTCGCATCTAAGATATTTTGTAACATTCCTTTGTCGTTTTCCACGCCAAATCTCGAGAAAGTTTTAAATCTGTAATTTTCAATAGGCTTATAAGTTCGTTCATTTTCTACTACCTTAATAAATTCTAACATTAATTTTTGCATTGGCTTAACTACTTGCTCCCTGTGGTCCGCAGTATAGTATTGGCTCGGGTCGGTTTCATCCAAAAAAAACAAACGTAAGTCCATTTCTTTCTCAACCGCCGACATTTTGCCAAATCCTGTTTCGCTAATTACTTCAAGTAACCAAACTAAAGGTAGTTTATTACTCAAATTAGCATCTGCGATT
>Ga0208018_100323_pt1 | contig 13909 bp, 18 predicted proteins | sample 31_taG_FD_184105 | JGI IMG/M metagenome (GOLD analysis project Ga0208018, IMG submission 184105) | Marine viral communities from the Gulf of Mexico - 31_GoM_OMZ_CsCl metaG (SPAdes) (version 2) | ecosystem: Environmental > Aquatic > Marine > Oceanic | place: Gulf of Mexico | collected 2015-07-12 | reverse complement strand
CTGGTAGCTGCTGGGTGCTGCCACCACGTAGCTGCTGGGAGCCACCGCTGCCGGAGTCGGGCTCGTCTGTGGGATCGATTGGACGGTAGCGTCCTGCATAACTCATCTCCTTTTGTAGAGCTTCTAAGGTTCGATACAGATATGGCGTTAAATCCAATCTTGGATCCGCAGCCATCGGAAGATCCGGTGCTTGCGGGTGGGGAGTCTGCATCATGCCCCCCACTAGGCTAGCAAACTTAGAGTATGCACCCTGTAGTTCGTTAACCATTCTGAATGGGAACCCAGATAACATCTCGGCCCTTTCCTCATCCGTCTTAGACGGGAAGAGGTATTTCAATGCTTCAATGCTATCAACACCTAATTCCTGCAAGTTGCGTACAACAATTGAGTTGTTGAGGATGTCCTGGGTTGAGTCTTCATAAACGGGACCCAACCAACGCCATAAGACAGTGACATCACCATCAGGAATAAGACCCATGACCCCTGGTGGAATCATTTGGGTCTCAATACATGCCATCATTATCCTCTTCAACTTATCGTTATACATTTGAAGAGCTTCTTTGTAAGCGGCTTCTTCTTTTGGGCCTGCACCAGGGGGGAGATCAATTGGCTTCTCAAGACCTGCAGCTGCTGCAAGAGTTGACTTAAACAGCTGTTCTTCTTGATAAATAATCAGCTCAAGACAACGGCAGATGCCATGGGTGTAAATAGCATTTGCTTTCTTCTTAGATGTTGCTGCAACACGACCAAACAGAGATTTGTACTCAGTTGCAGTAACGCCTGCGGAAATAGAGAGTTCATCAACGCCGCCAAGTGCGGTGCGAATCTCTTCGCGGTATTGACGAGCAAATGCGTTTTGGTCGCCAGTGATTGCATCGGGGACGATGTAACCAACACGATCGTTAGGTTCCAGGTTTGCAATGACGCGTGGAACCCTGATCTGACCATCCATGCCACGGCTGACTGGATCAGCCTTGAACATGGAACGACTCATTGGCGACGGACTCGCAAAGCCTGAGTTCGCTGCAATGGATGGACGCTGGATTGTTGCTTCCCCACCGGCTTCCATCAAGTCCGTCTTGGGACGAGATGAAAGTAGCGTTGGATTGCCAAAGAAGGTAATGTTCTTGCGCATGGTGCGCATTAAGTCATCGTGCGTGATGATGTGATTCGCCATCGAATCAAATTCACCCACGCCTTCATTCGAAAGGCCTTGTGGGTTATTGAGAATTTCAACGCAAGGAATAAAACCTAAACTGTTCTTTAGTTGTTTTGTGTTACCTGCCAGGCTATAAGTGGGCATGTCGAAATTCATCTCCGAGTCGGAGTGAGTTTCTTCAATCTCGGTAGCTTTGATTGAAAGGCGAATATATCGTTTAGCTCCAGGGCTGTACGTACTTTGGTTGCCGGTCAGATTTGTGGTATTTATCTGATCACCAAAACCATTGCCCCGCCGGACCTTATAGCTGTAGATGATTACAACCTCGTCAAGCTCTCCGTCGACGTTATAGTACGAACGATATTCGTGCTCGCGGAAATAGTAGAGGCGATAGTTGTTTTTGGTAGGACGAATATAGAAAAGACCTTTGCCGTCACACAGGAAGTACTCCCAGATGGAATCCAAGCGGGTATCCATCTTGTTGTACTTCATCACGCGATCAAGGAAATCCTTGCGCTGCGCACCGAAGTTGTCTTGGGACGGGAAGAACTCTACCCCTTGGCGAATGCCAAAGAGCTTCATCTGAGCAATATGAGACGCGACAATGCCGGTATCAACAACGATGTTGCTATCTTTGTCGAGATAGGCGTTGATAATTTCTTGGAGCCGGGCTTTAGCGTCTGCCATTATCTATTGTCTTGTGTTATTTAAAGCTTAGCAGCTCAAGAAACATATTTTGCGTCGAAGCCTGTAGGAAGACCAGCTTGTTTAAAGAAAGGTGTTCCTTGTGCTCCAGGGAGGTACATATCTTTGATCTGCTTCTCAAATTGTGGATTTGCTTCAATTAAACGCTGCACATCTTGAGGAGAAAGACCTTTACGTTTTCTGCGTGCGTCACCTGCTGAGCCGGCATTAATATCAAAACTAGGTCCACCAGCGATAAAGGAAGTATTGGGTAAATTAGCTTCAATAACATCAGTGGACAATTGACCAGGACCAGCAAAACCTCCTAGTTGCTGAATACCCATTCCGCCACCGTAATAAGGCATGGGCATCATTTGACCAGGATTACCACGGTAGACCAAATCACTAAGGGCACCTGCATTGCCCATGTAACCGCCGTAAAAACCTTGCGCCATTACTACATCCTTTAATCTTTTTATTTTACTCTTCTATAACTTCGTAGCCAGCAGCGTCATTAACTTTGCTGACGACGATGCCATTGCCACGGACATCCCAGTTGAGAACATCGCCTTCTTGCCAGCCAAGGTCTTCAATCACCTCGTCAGGAAGGATAATGTATTGATCGCCGTTATCGTCCTCCTGGACCTCGAGGATGTAACTCATTTACTTGCAAGCATCTTATCGATCAGTTTATCAAGCTTATTGTTGATTTCGCGAAAATTGTCATGCATATCTTGAATTTCTCTTAAGAAGTCAACCTTCAGCACGTAGTCCATTGGCATGCGCTTGAGATCTTCTTCCAGCACGTCAATTCTCCGTTTCTGTGATCCGATGTAATTGAAAGCTTGTTGAACTTGATCGCTATGCCTACTTAAAATTTTAGAGGCGGCCCAACCGCCGCCTGAGATTGCCGATATTACGGCCGTCAAGCCGATGGCTACGTATTCGGGTCCCACCACAAAATTTCACTTTTTTCTAATTCTAAAGTTTAGTAATCAAGTTGGAGTTGTCCTCGGCGCATTAATCCTGTCATCAGGTATACAAGCGCGTCAACACAGTCGTCGTGACTACTGACACCAAAGTTTGTCAGCTCTTCAAACATAGCTGTAAAGTTGCGGAATCGATTGAAAATAATCTTGCGGTCTTCAAACATGCCCATGCAACCACGGAAGCGTGCCAGCTTGTCTGCACGGAAACCTTTGACAGCATGCCAATTCAAGTTGTAAAGACTCTCATTGTTTAAGCAAATACGTTTGAAGTCGGCCTCCAGAGATGCCTGGTACGCAACTGCCTCACTCCAGATGTCGCATGTGGAATAAGTCGGATAGTAATTTCCGTTTTCGTCCTTACCAAGAATGGACCAATCGTTAAGAAGTTCTTTAAGTGCGTCTAGCTTCTCCAGGTTGCCCATTACGCGCAAACGTCGATAATCAATGACGTGAATCTGATCGCCGATGCGGCCACCCAAAACCATCACCGTGTAATCATTCTTTTCCTTAGTGCCAACGGAGAGGTCAACCCCGATGCCAAGTGAATCAAATTCGGTAGCAATTTCTGCCTTAACAATTAGCTCTGGCGCCAACGATAGTTCGTTCTGCCTGACGACTTGATTCATATATTGAAACGAAAAAGCAATTGGTGCCTGCCTTTTCTTTTCCTTTAGATAGTCCAAGGACCACATATCCGGCCAATACGAGATTTCGTCCCCCGTCTTGGGATCATTAAGAATCGCTGAGAGAACGATCTGCAACCAGTTGTTTTGCGTATTGAACGTTGTCGCGTGAATGTCATCATGTCGGAAGCGTGTACCAAGGCAGATCGCACGTCCGCCTTCAAACATGGTTGGTGCGATCACCGCATTCCAGTTATCCTGCATCTGTTTACGGATGTCAGGGTTGGAGATATCCGCAGCAGATTTGATAGCGTCATCAATGATGACCAAATGTGAACGCTTGGAGGTCACGGAACCTTTTAGACCAGCAGCGCAAAGCGTAAATTGCTCTTCACCAGTGGTATCAATGCCAGCAAACTTGTGATCAATAGACCAGTACTCATTGCTGGTGACGTTCTTGAGAAGACGAACTGTTGGGAAGACCTCTTGATACCGTTTGCTTTCAATGATTCGTTTGATAGTTGCTGACTTGGAACGTGCAATATCAACCGTATATGACAAGTAAAGAATTTGTAGTGGAAGCTTTGCTGCCGTGTGGATACCAATTGCCCACGCAGTAAACAGACCTAAGACTGTTGACTTAGCAGAGCCCCGTGGTGCCAGGAGATCAACATTGGGTCCGGCAATCTTGCGTAAACAGCTACTGTCTTCGTTGGTAACAAAGTGACGATGCCATTCCTTGTGGTGTTCTGCCGGAGGCTTATCGGCTACATAGTCACAAAAAAACCCAAAATCTTCCCTTGCTTTCTCCAGGGATTCAAGATTTCGGGGAACACGTATTTGTTGCCTGCGAGCAGCAGCTTGAGCATTACGACGATACGCAAGATGTTGATAAGCAGGCACGATGGGTATTGTTCAGTGTATTACTGAATACTACCTCATTCTTCGTCTTTGCTGTTCTTCTTCTGTTCCTTGTACTTGCGAGCCTTGTCCAGGGCCGCTTTCCTCTTCTCTTTGTCCGACATTTCGCTGCCGTCTTCCTTCTTCGCTTCTTTCTTTTTGAAGTGCTCCAGGAGCTGGGGCGGCATTTTGTTCTTGGCCATTTGGAGATGCTTGGTTTAATAAAGCCTCAAACTTTTGAGGGTCAGCCTGGGACTCACCACCGATAGGCGCTCCTTGCAATTGACGGGCTCCGCCAAGACGATTCTTTTGCAGTTGTTGCACAAGATTCATTAAACCGCCGGCAAGCCTGGCGTCGGGAGCAGATTGAGCCTGTGGTGCTGGATTCATTTGTTTATTTTAAGTTAACTATCTTCATACTGCATCTTGGCCCAGACGCTCATTGAAGCTTCTTCCAGTGGGTACTCAATAGGATCATCCTTGAAGATTGTCAACAACTCACGAAGAGCACGATCAGCGCCAGCCATTAATAAACCTTTACGATCGCGATTAGAAGTGAACTGCTCAATTTGTGCAATAGTGCCACGCAATTCCTTCTGCATGCCAGCAATACGAGCAACGCCTGCATCACGTTTGACAATGCCGTCATCTACGTCAGCACGCAGTTTACGGATGTCTTCCTGCATCTCCTCAATTTCGTAGAGAAGTGTCTTGCGGTGGTCAGGTTTGGGATAGTTACTGCTAACCCAGTGCTCACAAGAAGAAATACTACCTCCATAGCCAAGAAACCTGGCATAGAGATAGCATTCAATAATTGAGTACGTGTCCTCGGCAAAAGCTGTAAAAGCTTCCTGTTCAGCAGAGGTGAGATTATCGACCCACTGGTCGAATACCTCAATATCGATAAGCTCGTTGCGCTTGGCCGTAGTCTCGTGCTTCGTCTTCTTGCTTGAATCGCTGGGCTTGTTCTGCGGAAGTTCGCTGCTCTTCTGCACCCTTGCCAATGGTTTCACGTTCTTGTCCACCAGTGTCTTCTAATTTTTTCTTCGAGAAACTATAAGCCACCTCTGCAGCTTGCTTGTATTTATCTAGATCAAACCAGTCATCAACATCGGTTTGACCTGTAGGCACGCTACTGGTCATTGCTTATACCTCGAAAGAATAGATCAGAAGTTGCTCATCATGCTGGCAAGACCCTGAGCAAAGATGTTGCGGCGGCCCTCCAGGGACTCTTGGCGCTTCTGGCGACCTTTAGAGCCTTCCAGCTTATCCAGGAGCTGCTGGAACTTATCAATGTCAAAATAATCTTCGGTACCAGATTGGCCGGTGGGGACAGAAGAAGTCATGTTAATAACCTAGTTGGTTGTACTTATATTTTAACAATATTAGCCAAACATTGAACCTATGAGTCCATACATTGAGCCGGCGAGTTGCATCTTGCCGATGCTTTTGTCAGCTGCAGTACGTTCTTTCATGGATTCCAGGCTGTATTTACCTGTTGTCTCTGCAACGTCACGGGAAGCTTGGGCTTCAATGCCGGCAACACGTTCCAGCCCAGCATTAATAATTGGCTGTAGATCTAATTTACCCTTGACTTCAATATTGGATACAGCTTGACGCCACTCCGATTCTTTGTCTGCGCCGTATTTGACGCCTTCTAAACCAAGCTGAGAAGCGTACTTTTGCGCGTCAGCGTATGCTCTTGCAACTTCTTTGTCAGCTTCACCGCGAATAGTGGCACTTTTTGTCGTAGCATCTGCACCAACTTGAGCAATTTGAAGTTGGCCAGGGAGAAGAACATTTTGATAAAGAGCGCCAAAATCTGCGTAACTTGGTCCGGGGGTAGTGTCACCTCCAGATAAATCATCGTTATTTGTCTTGGTATTTGTCGTATCAGAACCTGGAGGAGTCCAGGATGCAGCGTACGATTTTGCGCCGGGACGAGCGCCTACGTTTGCTTGTTGTTTGGCTTTTCTTAAAATAGATTCGGGAGTGTACTCTGTCTTTTTTGCAATTTCTTTTAGCCTTGACTGGCTTATTTTATTGCCTACGTTAAATGTTTTACCGGCAAGTTTGATTTTGTTAGCCATATCAGACAACAGCTTTGTACGTATTAGTAATTCTACCGCTGGCATCTCGACCGGGCATGCCAAACATATAAGAAAGCATCTCCTGTTGAGGAGTCATGACCTTACCTGAGGCGATCATGTCTTGTTTTAACATGTCACCAAAGGCTTGGGGACTGCGAATACCCAAATCCTTCGCTCGCTGCGCAAAATTTCGATACTCTGGATCAGTAAAGCCAATACCTTGTTGGCTATATAACTGATCGGCCATCCTGTGGAAAGAGGGCGCAGTAAAGTCGATATCTTTACCATAGCTTTTAGCTAGTCTCTTTTCAATGAATTCTGGATTTGAAAAACGATCCCGATAAGATTCAAGGAAAGCTTCAGCTGCTCCACGGTTTTGCTTGGTCCGTAAAGATTTGAACTGAGATCTAATTGCTTTTTTCCGTTCGGGTGATGCCTTGACTTGATCAAAGCCATAACCCATTAGTTGCTCCTGAAGAGGAGAGAACTGATATTCGGCTGGGCCGCCTCCGGTAAGACCTCCGCCAACACCGCCAAGAATTCCACCTGCAATTGCACCGATAGGGCCAAAGGCTGAACCAGCTGCTGCGCCACTTAAGCCGCCTCCAAACAACCCTCCTAAATCAAATGCCATATCTAATGGACCTATTGCAATAATCTAATTTTAACTGGGTTTAATTTAGGCAACGAAAGCAGAGTAGCGTCCAGCAAGACCAGGATTCATCAAGGCTTGACGGGTTTCAAACTGACGATAGAAGGGATCGTTTACCTTGAATTTAGCGGCCCAGCGGGGAGCATCCTTTTGCTCGAAGATGTCTTTATTTTGAGCAAAAAGGTTGGTGCCAAAGTCAAGATCACGCATTTGACCACCAAGCTGCTGCATTGCTTCAAAAGAGCGTGCAGTGTTGCTTTGGCCCATCATGCCAAGACCAAGATTAGCAAGGCCCAAGATGCCTCCCATCTGGCCCATGCCAAAACCACCAAATCCTCCCGAAGAGGAGGCTCCAACTGGAGCACCAGAAAACCCTGTGGCAGAGGAAACGGGTTCTGAGACGTTCATGTAGCTGGTATTGGGAATACCGTAACGCTCGAGGTAAGACATGATCGTCAAATGTTAATATACTGACGTTGGGTAAAGGGATTAGCCATGCTCCGTTGAGAGCCTTGCTTAATCATCTCAACCATGGGACCAGAAAAGCGATACTTTTCAGACATCGCCTCTTGCCATTTGTTAGGCAAGTTCATCAGCCCAGCAAAGATATTGGACTCCATGCCAAGGCGTTGCTTCTCGCGTGCAACATCTTTTAAATAGGGGCCAAGGACTTCAAGCTGTTCTTTGAGACGCCGAGGATCACTTTCGTAGCGCATCTTTTGATCCAACATGTAAGCAAAGGGACCAATCTCTTTGCCAAACATGTCGGTGTATACTTTCGCTTCGTTAGGATCAAGTGTGCCGTATAAACGCCCAGCGAGAGAGGGTTGAGCATTCATTTGATCGGCAAGGCCCTGCATGTTAAGAGTACCGCCGTAATTTGCATACGACGGTTGCATAGCTTCTTGTGTATATCGGCCTAGACCAAAGATGTTATTAGCCATGATCAGAAGCTAATTTGAGGAGCCTGAAGGGTTGAACCAGCGTACGGGTTAGAGGTGAGAGCGGTACGTAATGTTGCGCCAGTCTCACGTTGACCGCCAGTTGCAAGTTGACCTGCAGTGGAAAGGACGCCGAGCATTGCGTAATTCTGACCTTGACTATTGATCAACGCCTGTTGACGCACTAGATCAGCATTTTTTAATTTATTAATCAAAGGAATATTACGTTGGAGATCTAAATACTGTTGATTTGACATGTCTTTAGCTAGATCCCGGATGTAGCCAAGATTAACGCCAAGCGTACGATCAAGTGCACTGAGATCCTGCTGGAGCATCTGCTCCCGCATTGCCATTTGGGTCCCAAATTCGCCTTCACGTCCTTTAGTTGGCTTGCCTGTTACGTCTTGACGTATTGCTTCAGTGCCTTTAGCGGCCGCGCCGGGGAGAACAGCACCAAGCCCCATTAAGGTAAGGCCTGCCGCCTTCGCAAGTGGATGTGGTGCCATTGCAAGTGCAGTTCCTCCAGCACTTAACAACCCAGGCGCCAATGCGCCGGCTGCACCAGCGGGCCGTCCTTCTTCTAATTCAGATAAAGCAGTAGTAACACCCGGTACAAGGGAAGCGGCACCGATTGCGGCAATACCATACTTACCTGCATTGGGATATCTAGCAAGAAAAGCTTGCGCAGCTTCTTGTGCAGCTCCTTTTGCTTTTCCTGCGGTTTCAACGCCTTTTTTTACACCTTGGCTCAAACGTTGGCGCAGGCCTGGAGCTGTGGCACCTTCTAGATCAACACCACCAGTAAAAGATTGTTGGCCAGAAAGACCTCGAATCCTTTGTAATTCAGCAAGTTGTTCCGGGGTTAGTTGGGATGCAGGCGTCTGCATGCCTAATTGCACACTGCCTGGATTGAGACCGTAAGCAGAATAAGGATTCACGTCAACAACTCTACTTTTTTATAAATTCTATCATCGCATCATTTCATATTGAGCGGTAGTTGGTAACTGTTGTTCAACAGGTTTTGCAGCTAAAGCGGCGTTGGCCAAATTACCAAGCATCGCTCCGGCTGCGGCACCACCCGCTGCACCCGCTAAACCACGTTTAAAGGAAGTTTTGACGAGCGGTGCGGTACGAATTGCAGCTCCAGCGCCTACGACACCACCAATAGCCGTCGTAACGGAAGGAATGGTAATTGGATATCCAAGCATCCGTGCTTCTGGTACGCCTTGTAAGTTTTCTGGAGTTGCTTTGACTAAACCGCCAAGTATGCCTCGATCTTGATAGTAGTTCCTAAGATAGTTACCGTAACGCTCAGGTGTCAAAGAAGGGATATCTTCTTTTGCGGTTTCGTACTTCAGAGGACGACCCGTGCGGCCAAGAAAAAACCGTTCAAAAAGCTCGGGGCCAGGCTGAGTTGTTTGGCGCCGATCCTGCGAACCTTCTTCTGCATAAGACTGAGCAAAACCCTTAGGCCTAAACATCTCGCCAATATTGGTGATGTCATAAGCACCTGCAAGTGCGGTGGCAGGCACAGTAACCGAAGCGCCGATTAAACCTGTTTTAAGTGGGCCGAGTTCCTTGTAAGCCCTTTCCCCGATTGCCGCTTCCATCCCTGCCCCAAGGATCGCCAGGGGGTGGTTGTAACGCCAATAAACGCCACGTGTCCCGTCATTAGTAAGATCAGTAAGAAGACGTGCGCCAAAAGCACCAACAGCTTGTGTTGGTGTTTTAGAAATTGAAACACCTAAGTTTCTTAATTCTTGATGATACTCACCTCGCAGCCCGGGTATTTCTTTGATAATGCTGGGATTGTACTCACCTTTTAAATAAGCACGACGACTTGCCTCCGCACTTTTAGAAGCGCCTGTTTTTAATTCCTTTAGACCACCGGTAACAGTGTTAAGCAATTGTTGAAACATCTTACATTAACCTCGGATTTAGTACTTCCTGTAACATTGCTTGGTCAGAAGAATCAAGATATTTCATCCAAGAGTTACGTGGCATCTGATTTAAAAACCGTTCAAACTCAGCCCCTGAAACTTGAGACATTGTTCCGGGAGACAAATTAGCTAGTTCCTGTTGCAAAGGCAGTTGATTAACAACCGAACGTTGCTGAAGCTGTTGCGCAATTTGCTCTTGCTGGCCGCCACCATAAATAAGAGGAGCCGTTAAGTAACCAGTGCCTAAAGAGGTAACAATGTTTACTGGTGTTTCTAGTCCACTACGGTTCTGTATTGTTTCAATTTTGCCTGTATCTAAATTTTTAACGCGTTTTGTTGTGTAAGCCTTGGGATCTAGCTTGCGTACGGTTCCAACAGCAGCTCCTGATGCAGCAGCATCCACCAAGCCCGACATTAACGCTTGGCCTGGACTGGCTCCCCCTAAAAGAGCAACACCTGCGTTCAAGGCGCCGCTAGTCAATGCCGGCCCAGCGATTTGTTTTAAAAGTTTTTCAAATGCCGCGCCAGACATGTATCTTTTTCTTTTTATTATACGATCTTAGATTCCTCTTCTTCTTTTCCTTCGTCATCTCCTTTAAGTAATTGAGCAACTGATTTATTACCCTCAACTTCATTTTCAGCTTTGTTCTCCGCTGTTGCCATGAGATAACCTTTGGGATCTGGATTAGCAGCACGTGGCATTGGATTGCTTATGCGATCACCAGGTTCAAGGGTAGGGCTTAAGGCATACATGTCCCTCCAGATAGGATTGAAGCCCGGTTGATCTTCTGGGCGTTGTTTTGTTAATGCACGACCATTGTTAAAATCATAATCTTCCCGACGATTAAAACGACCGATGCCGGCAAACACCTCCAGGTCTTGCGCATCTTCTCCAACAAACTGAAGACCTGGGTTGAGTTGCAGCTTACGCGTTTGGATGCGACGCAATAAATCTCTGTCATCAAATCGATTGACCGTAAAAGGAGGGACGCCGCTGTCCGCCTTTGCCGAAAAAAGATCGTCAAAGTTTAGTTGACGTTTTTTAGCAAATACATCTTTGGTGTAATCGATGTATCTACCAAGATCCAGGCGAGCATCTTTTGCCATTACTCTTCAGCTTTTTTGCTGTCTTTCTTTTTCTTTAACCCTACCAGGGTTTTGCGTAACCGTGCTTGTTTGACGGTTTTTTCATCATATTTATCAGGATTGGCAAGGACATTTGCCTGGAGCTGAGCAGAAGTAATACCCTTCTTTTTAGCTTTGGCAGTAAAGGCACCTTCCTTCATGTCCATGCCTTGGATCCATTTCTTGTCTTTTTTCTTTTTCTTTTCAGCCATGATCAAAATTTCTGCAGGTTTTTGATGTATTGGTTGATGAGAGACTGAGCACGCTCTGGTGGAGCCGATTGCTTAATCCTCATAATATCGCGGGAAACATCAAGTCCACGCAATGCTCCCTCGGGGGTGCTTCTGCGTTGTAATACTTTTGTTGCATTGTAACTATCGGCTTTAGAACCCATTAAAGAAATCTGTTGAAGTGTTTCTGTATCTAGGTCTTCAAAAGGATTCCTTCCAGGGGGATTAGTAAGACGTACTCCTTCGGTATCAATGACGCGACCAACTTGAGTTCGATCACTTGTAAAAGATCCCTCCTCTAAATCAGGAGTATATCCAAACTGATCGGCTTCATAGTACCGGGGACTTTGGCTGGTCTGCGCAGCTTCCAGGATGTTCTGAACGTCAAGATCAATCCCTTCTTCCCGGCCACCGCCGCCAACATACTCAGCAACCTTGCGTCCGCCGCCACCTTTTTCCTCTGTATCAATCATGCGACGTTCAGAGCGCAACTCTACTGTTGCAGGAATTGGCTCACCTGTTTCGGGATCCTGTTGGAAGAATAAACGTTGACCTTCTTCAACGCCTGCTTTTAATTTTTGAGGGAGTGCAAGATTACCGATCTGTTCTTGTGTAGATCTTTGGGCTCCAGCTACACGACGCTGGCTTGTTGAAGCTTGACGAAGCAAATCACCCATCTTTTCATTGATCTGCTCTTGTTCAATCCGAGCACCTTCGGCTTCATACCGTTTTTTAAGAGTGATATCCCTTTCATAAGGACTGGAGTAAGAAGATTTTCTTGGAAAGTCTGTATCAACATAATTGAGATAGTCAGTAATCCTTTGATCCCTTTCGGAAAGTTGATCAAGTTGATTGTAAATACGGTTTTGATTTAACTGCTCTTTTAAGCGGATATTACCTAGCCAATCTTTCTTCTCATTAACTTTTTCCTGCAGACGTGCTGCAGTTTCATCCATGACAACAGGCTCTTTTAAGGCGCTTGTTGGTATTGTTTCTCCAGCGATGACAACTGACGGTGTTTTTAGGTTTTCAAAGAAACGCGGGTCATATGTTGCGCCTAACTGCAGTGCTTGCTTACGTTGCGTATATTTGGGGCCATAGGTCCAGGCTTGTGCACCACTTAGACGATTAGAAAGTTCTGCTTCAATGCGGCTAGGAGAAATTGGCAGCCCTTGCTCAGCAAGTTGTGAAGCAATCTCCTGTCGTTCCGCATCAAGGAACCGGGTTGCTGATGAGCCAGCAACGCTGGGTCTTACTTGCTCTAATTCAATGCTTTGACCAGGACCGAGTCCTGTACGTGAAGGACGGGGGGGATTGATTAAGAAACGTTTGCCAGTTGAAAGGTCGATTCCCTCGGTTTGATCGAGCGGAACACCATCAGGTGTCATAGAAGCGGCAACATCTGCATTACCTGTTTGACGAGCAACTTGATTAACCTGAGAGGCATCAAGATCTTCATTACGCTGCACACCACGCATGGTGCGGCCTGTCATCTGATCTTCGCCAGATTCAACAGCACTTAACGTCTGTTGACGTAGTTGTGTTAGATATTGATCTGCCTCTGCTTCAATAGCAGAAGCAACACGCATTTGACGCTGGGCTTCACGTCCAAGCTCTGCACCTTCCGCGCGTTTTTGTTGCGCTATTAACGTTTTAAGTTCAGGATCATTTAGAAGAGCATCTATTTGTGCTTCTCCACTAACATCACGACTAAAATCACGGAAGTTGCTAGGAGTTCTTCCAGTGGGGAGATCAGTCCTTTGCCCTGTTAAGGCGGGTCTTAAACTGATGTAGCGTTCAGCAAAACCTTGGGGGCTGCGGCCCCGCCTAAAAATTTCACCGGTTTGTGGATCTGTTAATAAAACTTCCGCTTCTTCTGCAGAAGAAACAATATCTTCTAAGCCCCCTTTGGGACGATAAACTTTTTGAGCGGGTGCGTTTAATGCGCGATTAAGCTCTTGTTGTGTAGGTTGTGGTAGATCTCCAAATACAGAAGCAAGTTCTTCTGCTTGTGGAAGGCTGGTCAACACCAAACCTTGCGGACGTTGCTGCCTTGCTTCTTGCTCTAAACGTTCGGCAGCACGCTGTTTGACAATTGCGTCAAGGTTTCGAACGTCCTGTTGAGTGCCGGCTGACTTAGTAACGGGCCTTGGAAGTGTAAATGCTTGGTCTGCACGCCTAAGACCTTTAGCTGCAGCAATGCCTCCCACGAGCGCACCAACTCCTAACGCTGCGGCACCAAAGGCAGCAAGCGGATTTGACTCCTGTTGCGGGGCACGGAGTTGATTTTGACGGAATTGAATGACTTCCGGCGCTAATGCGGCCCTTTCCTGCGGATCTTCGGGGTATGGAATGCCAGTAGCCCGGCTATATGCGGCAAAATCGGCAGGAGTTAACGCCATTTGGAACTATGAGCTATAAATTTCTTGTTATTTGTATTTTAACGGGAAGAATACAGGAAAAAACTGCGTGATATAGACTGTACGTAAGAAATACCTCGCAGATACCAGGGTAGAAAGAAAATGCACCCTAAAAACCGCATGGAAAAAGCCATTGCCCTGGAGGCAATTGCGGAT
>Ga0208018_100319_pt1 | contig 14102 bp, 9 predicted proteins | sample 31_taG_FD_184105 | JGI IMG/M metagenome (GOLD analysis project Ga0208018, IMG submission 184105) | Marine viral communities from the Gulf of Mexico - 31_GoM_OMZ_CsCl metaG (SPAdes) (version 2) | ecosystem: Environmental > Aquatic > Marine > Oceanic | place: Gulf of Mexico | collected 2015-07-12 | reverse complement strand
TCCTCTCATCACTGGGCCAATAACATCATTGAAAATTCCTGGTTGCTTTTTCATTTTATTTTAATTCTTAATTTATATAACAAGTTAACATTTAGGTGTGTAAAAATTATATAAAATATAAATACCCTTCTTATTTTTTAAAAAGTTTGATAGACGTCTAATTTAATAATCAAAAAAACAGCTAAAATGGCTTGTTAAACTAAGTAAGCAGAATTAAGATTAATTTGGAATAATTCTAATTACTAATAAGCACCCCATCTTTCCAAAATTCTATTTTCACTAACTGACCATTTTTATAATGCTCTAACGAACCATCTATTTTTCCTTCTTTATAATTTATCTTCATTTCAATTTGGCCGTTATCATCATAATATATACCATCTCCATCCTCCCTACCGTTCTTATAATTTACTTTAGCCTTTATTAGGTTATTCTTTTGAAATACTTTCATTAGGCCTTCCTTTTTTCCCATTTTATATACTACTTCTTTTTCTAACTTTCCATCTTCATCGTATTCAACCCAAAGACCATCTTTATTATCCATAATATAAACTCCTTTACTCTTTAGCTTTCCATTAGCATAAAAAGTCTCCCAAATGCCATCTTTTTTCTCATCAATATAATTTCCTTTTGTTTCTAACAAATCAATATTGCTTATTATATCCAAGTGGTCCCTACTTTCTTCTTTATTATTGTTAAGATCTTCAGAAATTTTATTTCGCTCGGACATTTCACGATATGCAATACTTGAATTATCCTTTTGTTCATTGAAGTAGCCATTTACAGAATTTTGATTATTCATATTTCGAATGGGAACTTCAGGATCATTATTTGATACTGCCAAAACAGTTGCAGTTACTAAGGCAGCACCAGTTAAAACAGAACCTAATGCCGATTCTTTAGGAGCTTCATATTTACTGTTAAATTGGATCCACCCTAAATTATTGGGTTTGCCATTTGTAATAAAAACATAACGTTTAGCTTCTTTTTTCTTATTGTAACGGATTATTCTTCCAGTTACCAAGGTTGTATCTGATTTTAAATAAAACAACCCCTTTAATTCTATAATATCATTATAGTCAAAATCTTTATAACTATTTGATTGTCCTTGACAAACAAAAGACAACGTCAGAATAATTGTTATTAAGAGTTGTTTCATGCTGAATAATTTTAATTAATTAATTATACTTAGGGCAGGTACTGTAGTAGTTTATTTTGTTAAGCCACTCCAATTTAAGAAATAATGGCGAAATACAACGTAAATACTGTTTTTTAAGCTTATAACACCTTATAACAAAAAAACCAGTTGTTTTCACAACTGGTTTTCTTTGTAGCGGAAAGGTTTGAATTATCGAACCTAAATGAGTTTATAACTGACTTTATAAAAGTTCTTGAATTCTAAAATACCATGGCAAGCAGAAATGAAAAATTTACAAACTTGTAGAAGATATCGTTTTAATAGTTAGTTATGGTAATTTTCTGTTTTAATTAATTTCCCGTTTTCATCATAATATTCCCATTGACCAATGGAAGTGCCCTCTCGGTAATTTTGTTTGCTTTGAAGTTGACCATTATGATACCAATGCTTCCACACGCCATCCATTTTGCCTTTTTTATATATACGCTCTGACCCGAGCTGACCATTATAATACCAACTCTTCCACACACCATCCATTTTTCCATCTGTATACATTTGTTCTGCCGACAGCTTACCATTATTATGCCAATGTCTAGACAATCCATCTATTTCACCTTTTTTGTATAATGTCTCTTCAAGCGTTTGACCGTTTTCATCCCACCTCTTAGCAAGACCATCTATTATTCCTTCTTTGTAAGTCCTCTCTTCACTCAAGAGACCATTTCGGTGCCGCAATATAAATAAGCCATCTTGTTTACCTTCTCTATATATTGCTTGTAAATAGACATTACCGTCTGGGTACAATTCCTTCCATATCCCATCCTTTTCACCTTCTTTGTATTGCCCCTCTTCTTTTAAATATCCGTCTTCATCCCAGCTTTGAAATAGTCCTTCCATTTTGTTGTTTTTGTATAAGACCTCTTCTAGTTTCTTACCATTTCGGTACCACAATATGGATAAGCCATCCCGTTTACCTTCCCTGTATATTTCTTTTAAGCGAATATTACCGTCTGGGTACCATTCCTTCCATATGCCATCTCTTTCACCTTCTTTGTATTGCCCCTCTTCTCTTATTTGCCCATTTTCATATTCATAGTATAACTTATATAAACCATTCAATTTGTCATTTTTATAAAATGACTCTTCATTAAGTTGTTCTCCTTGTTCTCCCAATAACCAATTCTTCCAAACTCCTTCCTTCTTATTATTATTATATAAACCTTCTTCTTTATACGCCAGTTGGCCATATAATTCTGTCCACTTCTTCCACATCCCAACCTTTTTATTATCTAGGTATTGACCTTCTTCTATTAAATCTCCATTATCATTCCAAGATTTAAAATGCCCATTCATTAAATTATTTTTATAAAACACATCATTTGCCAAACCTCCTTTATTATTCCAACGTTTAAGATTCCCATTTAGCTTACCATTCTCAACATAAAAAGACATATGCAGTTTACCATCTCCATGATATCCAACAACTTTCCCATTAACCAAGTTGGAGTCTCTCCGGTTAAATAATAATGAATCCTTGAGGAACACATCATTAAGATTTGTTACCTTCTCATTTTGTCCAAATGCTAATATCGGAACTGTAAATAGTAGTAGTAGTAGTAAAATTGGTTTCATTTAACAATTATTTCTTCAAAAATAAAAAAAACTAATTTTAGAAAAAAAATCATATCACCAACACCTAACACTAACTCATTTGTTTAAATAAAAACTTGGTTTGGCCAAGTTATTCGGTCAAATAAAAAACCCTCACATTTCTGTAAAGCTTCTTGTCAAGTAGCGGGAACTGGATTGATTCGTCCCGATAACCCGTGGACGCATCGGACCAGATTAGGGGAAACTTGCACAAATAAAACAATTGAGCAAGCTCTTGGCAATCAGGTATAAAAAAACCAGTTGTGAGAACAACTGGTTTTCTTTGTAGCGGGTAACATTGAAATATCTAACCTAAATGAATTGTTGAATGATTTTTTAAAAGTGGTTGAATATAGTTATTCAACCTAATTTTATTATTCATCAAGATTCATGTAAAAATCAATTTTAAAAGGAGAACTGTCTTTCTTATATACTTTTCCTTCCTTATTTATCATTATTCTGGTCTCAGCCAGAAATACTTTATCATCTGAAACAAAATTTTTTGATAAGGTACACTCACCTAATTTCCCATTAGAATATAATATGACGTAATCTTTCTTTCCGCCTTTGCATGGAACACCGTCAATTTCTGTATCGCTAACAAGTTTGAATCCCCTTAGCATGTTATTATTATAAAAGTCGGGTTTGTAATCCTCTAATGCTTTACCTTTACTTCTCACCATTAGTCCCTGAATTTCCGTATCCTTTGATAAGTATATCATATACCCATTTCTTTTGTTATTGTGAACCCTTCCCTCATAGCGACTACCTTTGGGAATCATGTTTCCATGAAATAAGTAATCTTCTGATAATACAAACCCATAAAGTTCCCCTGAACTATCTACGGTGAACCGCCCTTTGCATGGAATATTCTGAACAATCTTTGGCTCTTTTAAGTAGTAATCATACAATTTTCCAAATTCTGGTCTATCAAATCTTGTCCATGATTTTACTTTCGAATATTCTTCTGTAATTGGAAGAGGGTAATTCTCTTTTGATTCTGAATTGTTTTTTTTCTCAAGGTTACAACTTATCAATATTATTGCAATACTAATAAAAACTAAAAATCTTGATTTCTTCATGATTAACATTTTTAAATCATTAATTCTTCAGTATGTATAATGGATTAACTTAATTATAAATCTCCTACAAAAAAATGATTTATATCATCTTGAATCAAGAACACATAGGGATAATTTGTCAGTTAGTTAAATTTATATCCAAGGAAAAATAAAAGCCTTCTTAAAATCAGAAGGCTTTCGATGTAGCGGGAACTGGACTCGAACCAGTGACCTTCGGGTTATGAGCCCGACGAGCTACCTACTGCTCTATCCCGCGATTTAATTTCCAAATGATTTTCTTAGCTTTTAACTTTCGGTTCATAATACCGATATCATCATTTTGGACTGCAAATATACAACCCTTTTTAGATTTATCAATATGTTATTATAAAAAAATGCTATTTCAGTTTTGAAATAGCATTGATTTAAAATATAATTATTATGTCTATGTTAATCGTCGTTTGTGGCCAAGGATGTGTTTTTCATTTCATCTAAGTTTCTGAACTCAAACTGAACACCATTTGGTAACTTTTCTCGCAAATTTGCAAAGTCGCCTTTTATTTGATTATTGTTAAGCATCAAAACTTTAATATTGGTAAGTTTGGCCAATTCTGATGGCACATTACCATACAATAAATTATCTGAAAGAATAAGCTCTTCTAGCTTTACTAAATTGCCAATACTGGCAGGAATTGCACCAAACAATTTATTATCAAATAAACTTAACTTTTCTAAATTACTCAAGTTTTTAATAGTACTTGGAATTTTTCCAGTAAAGTCATTACTGCTTAAATAAATTTCTTTTAAGTTTTTTAAATCACCTATCTGATTAGGTATATTCCCACTTAAGTCATTACTAAACATTTCTAGCTTTTCAAGTTTTGAAAGTTTACCAATTGACGTTGGAATTGCACCTTCAATTCTATTCATGAACAACTCTAAGGTTACCAAGTTTTCAATGTTGCCAATGGTATCAGGTAATTTTCCATCTAACTTATTGAAAGCAATATTTAAAACTTTCAATTGCTTTAAATTTCCAATAGTTGAAGGAATTGCTCCAGTAATTCTATTTCTAAATAAGTTTAACGATTCAAGATTGGTTAAATTACCTAATTCTTCTGGTAATGTACCAACTAAATTATTAAAACTTAAATCGATAGCGACAACTTTATTATCTTTTATCGTTAAGCCTTGCCATGCAGTAACATCTGCGTTTAGGTCCCAACTTTGAGTCCAGTTATCCCCTTGAGTTGCATTGTAAATAGCGACCAATGCATCTTTTTCTTGTGTAGTAATATTAGCGAATGCAAATACTGAGAAAAGACATAATGCTAAAGTAAGTTTCATAGTTTTCATAATAGTAGATTTTAAATGAGGGCAATAATCTAATTACGAATATAGTGGCAATCGGACAAACTACCAATTATATTCGATGAAATACATTCTTGTAGGAATTTGTTTACTTTTAATGCTGTTGTTTGTCGGATTATAGCCTTATTGTTCCATATTTAAGGCTTCAAATTGAATTATCGAGTCGTTTTCAATTTGAAATTTTACACGAATTGGATGACAACAGACCTCGCAATCTTCAATATAAGACTGATTATTAAGGGAAATATCCAACAACATAGAAATAGTTTCCCAGCAATAAGGACATTGAAAATAATGCTCTTTCACTATAAAAATTTAAAACTCTAAATTGAGTAACTCGCCACTTAATTGTAGTACAAAAAGCTCCGCTAGCTTAGCATCGTATTTCGCTTGATTTCTACTCAATTCTGTATTTAAAAGATTCAATTGAGCTTCTCTAAATTCTATAGACGAAGCCTGACCCAGTTTAAATTTTTCTTGTGTGCGATCAAAATTATTTTTTGAAGTAATGATATTTTGTTCCTGAACGTTAAAAATAGTAAGCTTATTTTGATAATCATCCCAAGCATTTTCAAAATCGCGTTCAATGTTAATAACGATTTGCTCTTTTTGAAGCTTTTGATTTTTTAAACTAATTTTTGCATTTTTCACACGTGTTAAGGTCCCACCACCATCAAACAAATTCCAGCTTAAATTAAGTCCACCAGAAAGCCCAGTATTGGTAGATGTTTCCAAAAACGACGCTGCATTATTATTGTTTTTATTCCATCCATAAGTACCTGTTAAGCCTAATGTTGGAAGGTAATCAGATTTCCATGATTTTATATCGTATTCATTAATAATGAGGTTTTTCTCAACTTGTAATAAAGCCACATTATTTGCCTTAACTTTGTTCAATAAATCTTCCTTGTTGAAATTTATAACAAAATTTATTAAAGTATCTACTTCAAAGCTATTTGCAACAGAGTTTCCTAAGATGACATTTAAATCACGCTTAGCGCTTTTTAGTTGTTGACGTATGTTAATGTAATTTATACTATCATTATTAATATCTACTTGAGCATTTAAAACACCAAGTTTAGTGCTTTGTCCATAATCAAACTGATACTCTGCTCGTGTTAAACGATCTTTAGAAATCCTTAAAGTTTGTTCTACAGCTTCAATATTTTGTGATAATTGTGCCACATTGTAATAGACAGTAAACAATTGCAACATGGTATTTTCAATGGTCTCTCTAGCTTCGAGCTCAGTTAACTGTTTTTGTTCTTTTAAGCGCTTATAGTTGTAACGCCTACCTAAACCATCAAAAAGGGTATAATTTAAATTAACAGAAGCATTAAACCTTGAGCTCTCTGCGCCATTAAGATTGGTAACATTTCCGTTCGAAAATACTGCTTCTGTATTATCTAAATTGTAGCTAGCTCCGCTGTTACCAGTTATTGTTGGCAAAAATCCAGAATTCAGAATATTCGCATTGTTATCGGCAATTTCAACAGTATTATTAGCCATTTTAATACCATAGTTGTTCTCTAAAGCCAAACTAACAGCTTCTTGTGTTGATAGTACTTTTTGCGCTTGAACATGGATTGAAAAAGCAACTACAACAAATAGTATTTTAAAATTAAACTTATTTTTCTTCATGTTGTTCTTTTATAGCACGTTCAACTTCTTCTTTAGTAACATGATTTCCTGATGCAAGCCACTTTATTTTGACTTTCAATGTATTACTAAATGATAAAAATATTGGTAAAATCAAGAGTGTTAATAGTGTCGCAAATCCAATACCAAATGATATGGCAACAGCCATAGGCTTTAAAAATTGAGCTTGTCTACTTTTTTCTAATAGCAAAGGTGCTAACCCTGCTATTGTAGTTAAAGATGTCAAAAATATAGCTCTAAAACGAGATTTTCCAGCACTAATAAGAGCATCATCAAATTTTAAACCTGATCTCAAATTAGTATTAAACTTACCTATAAGCACAAGTCCATCATTTACCATAATACCAATAAGTGCTATAATACCTAGCAATGATATTACATTAATTCTAAAATCAAATAACCAATGTCCCCAAGCAACAGCTATTAAGCTAAATGGTACTAGCAACAATAAAATTAAAGGCTGGCTATAACTCCTAAATGTAAAGGCTATGGTTATATAAATTAATAGTAATACTATAGTTCCCGTTTTCTTAAGTGAATTTGAAAGCTTATTAAACTCTCTATCTTGTCCTTCAAAAGATGTTGAGACTGTTGGGTATTTTGATAGTATTTCTGGTAAAACATTAGATCTGAGATCTGCTAAAATATCTGTTGCACTTCCTGTTGGATCTTTTAAATCGGAAGATACACGAATTTCACGTCTTCCTTCCAAATGATTTATGGCAACATCTCCTCTTATAATAGTATAACTTGCAATATCTTTTAATGTAACACGTTCGCCACTTGGAGTTTGAATTCGCATTTCGTCCAAATCATTAATTGAGGTTCTATTTTCTTTGTCATAACGCACCCAAACTCTAATTTCATCTTGGCCACGTTGAAAACGCTGAGCTTGGGCTCCAAAAAAAGCAGACCTTACCTGGGTCATAACGGCTCTTAAATCCAATCCTAATAAATACGCACTTTCTTTTAATTCTATTCTAATTTCTTTTATTCCAACAGGATCATTATCTTCAATATCCTTTAACAATGGATTTGATTCTAAAACTCCTTTAAGTTCGTTTTTAACAGCTTTGAGTTCTTCGATATTATTACCTAAGAGAGAAACCGAAACTGGACTACCTCCGAAACCTCTACCAGAACCATAAATCAAGCGTTCAACACCAATAATAGGTCCAACCAATTCTCTTAATCTATTAGACACTAATGAAGAGTTAATAGCATCTGGACGTTCTTCTCCTGGGAGCATATTAATTGTTAATCTAGCACTAGAGGCACTATTGATTGACCTAATGGTATTCATAAAAAGGACTTTATTAGTTCCTTTCAGATACTTTTCAGTAAACTCTTGATTAACAATAAATGACTTTTCTTCGATTAGTGATATAATAGAATCCGTAATTTTTTCGTTAGTCCCATTTGGCATGTCCAATTCAACCGAAACTGTATCGCTTGCTGTAGTAGGAAATAATGTCACACCAATAATTCCTCCACCTATAGCACCAAAGGTTAGAATTAGTGTGCCAAGAAAAATTCCCATAGCCAACATTTTGTACTTTAAAACAAAGCGTAGGACTGGCATGTACATTTTGTCTCTACAATAAGACATGATTTTATCGCCAAAAACATTGATTACACGCATTTTAGCAAAGAATTTTTTTAGATTGGATTTTGGATGCTCTTCCTTATTTCTCCTTAAAGCTTTTGAGTGAGCTAAATGCGCAGGTAATATGATGAGTGCTTCAATTAACGACACTGCAAGGGTTAACATAACTACTATAGAAACTTCTGCAAAAAACTCGCCTATTCTACTTTCTAAAAACAAGAAGGTAGAAAACGCAAGTAATGTTGTTATGATTGCTGATACTACAGGAGGTATTACTTCCATAGTACCATCAATAGCAGCTTGTTCAGGTGATTTACCCATCTCATAATGCTGATAAATGTTCTCGGCAATTACAATGCCATCATCAACCAAAATTCCGATAACGATAATCATTCCAAATAAGGACAAAATGTTAACAGTTACACCAAAATCGCTTGCAAAAATAAACATACCTAAAAACGAAATTGGCAAGCCAAATGCTACCCAAAATGCCAATCTAGTATTTAGAAATAACGACAAAAATATAAGCACTAAAAAAACTCCCATTATGGCATTTTCAACTAGGAGTTGAGTCCTTTGCTTTAAGGATACTGATTGATCACTAATAACATCAAGCTGTATATTGGTATTTTTAAAATTAAAATCTGAGATATATTCCTTTACCTTATCTGCTGATGAGATTAAATCTTCAGTATTTGTACTTGTTACAGTAACATTAACTGTTAATTCTTCATTAAAATAGGAAGCTCTTGGAGATTCAGCAAAACGATCTCTAATGACTGCCACATCCTTTAAACGAATGGTTCTACCATCAGGATTGGCTCTGATTATAATGTTTGATAATTCATTACCATAATAAGACCTGTTATTAGCTCTTATTAAATACTCTTCAGCACTAGTTTTAATATTTCCACCAGTTACTAATATATTTGAAGTAGAAACAGCTACAGCTACATCATTAAAGGTTAAATCATAAGCCAATAAACTCATTTCATTAACTGCTATTTCAATCTCTTCAGATGGATAACCATCAACTTGAATTTGAGATATTCCTTCTATACCACGTAAATCATTTTCTATTTGCCTTCCAATTTGTTTCAGTGCTTTTAATGAAATATCTTCTCCACTTATTGCAAATGAAATAGTAGGCCGAACCGCTTCCTGTTTGGCAACGACCAAAGGCTCCATACCTGTTGGGAAAGATGGTACCCTATCAACAGCATTCTTAACTTCAAGTAAAACAAAATCTATATCAGCTTCTTTAGGAGTTTCAATAGTTATAATACCGCTATTTTCTCTAGATGTTGATGTTACTCGTTCAATACCTCGAAGGCCTTTTAAATTATCTTCAATTTGAAGTATAATTCCTTCTTCCACTTCTTGAGGTGATGCTCCTGGATAGGTTACATTTATAGTAATAATGCTAGATCGTACAAGCGGAAAAAATGACGACTTCAAAGACATCACTCCCATAATACCAAAAGCAAAAAAAGCTAAAATAAAAACGTTAACTGCGACATGGTACTTTATGAAATAAGCAATTAGTTTTCTCATGAGATTAAAATTTAATTGCCTTAATTAGATTTGTTTTCGGTATACTTTTTAACTAATAATCCTACAAATGCACCTTGAAGTGGGCGTGATAAAATAATTGCTCCATCAGGGACATCTTTTAAAACTACTTTAGTATCACTAAAATATATTGGCTTAACAGGAATGACATCTAACAAGCTATCTCTAACCACGAAGATTTCGTTATTTTCGAGAAGTAAATTTCTATTAATTTCTATAGCATTATCTTCTTGTTTTACATTTACTTGGGCTTCTAGATACATACCTTCTTTTAATGCATCGTTCTTAACTTCTATATACGCAGTTACTGTTTGGGTTGTTGGATCAATACTTCCATTTATTCTAGAAACAGTTCCACTATAAGTTCCCGTTTTTTCTAAGTTACTTAGATTAACTTTCTCACCTACTTTTAATAACGAAACATAAGACTTACTGATAGCAACTTCCATCTCATATATTGAAGGATCAATAAACTCTCCAAGCTTTTGCCCATTTCTAATTAAAGTACCTTCAGTGACTAATGCCTGTGTAAGAATACCATTGAAAGGAGCAGAAATGTTGTACTTAGACAATCGTTGTTCTAAATTTTTTACATTGTAATAACTAGATACAATTCCTCTTCCAGTTATAAAATAATTTTCTTTTTCCGAAGTCATTTTTGGCAATTCAGGGGTGCTTTTTGTCAAATCAAAATTATTAAGATAGGTTTGCCACTTTAGAAATACCTCGGGAAAATCTAACCTTAAATCTGGCATTATAGCTGCTATAGTGTTATACAAATTACTCTTTGCTGATTGCACACTTGCATAATACTCTGAAGAGTTAATTCTAATAAGAGTTTGTCCTCTTTTATACACTTGCCCAGGCTTAAAAAGCATCGCGCCTGAATTAAAAACACCTTGAACCTCTGAAAATAATTCTACTCGTCGTTTAGCTTTGAGTCTTCCATTGGCTGGGATTACAATAGGAATAGTTGTATTCTTAACTGTGTCTACAAATACCGTTTTAACAACTTTTAAAGGAACTGGACGTATTTTGTTTTTGCTACCTACAATTTTAAAGGCAAAATAAATGGATGCAGCAATAATAACTACTCCAAGAATTGAGAGTATTAATTTTCTCATTAATTTATTTTTGATGGTGTGTTAATGTACAAAGTTATCTATAAGAAAATACTATGAAGTTAAAAAAACCTTAAAAGAAATGAGGCCTTAGGATAATTTTTCCAATTCCTCCTGTGTGACTTCCCAATCGATCATTAACTTTTCTAATTTGTCTTTTTTAGCTTGATACTTTTCAAAGAAATTCGGGTCAGAAACTACAGCATCATAATTGGCTTGAAGCTCTACATCAATAGTTTTTATTTCCTTTTCAAGCTGTTGAATTTTAGCCTCAACATTGCTTAATTTATTATTCAACGATTTTAATTTTTTCTGCTCTTCGTAAGATTGCTTGCTATCCGATTTAGTTTCGGTAGTTTTTACAACATCACGTTTTTCAGCCTCACGTAAGTTTTCTAAATTTCGTTGTTCTAAAAAGAAATCAATATCTCCTAAATATTCTTTAATATGTTTGTTTTTGAATTCGTATACCTTATTGGTCAGTCCTTGCAGAAAATCTCTATCGTGCGACACTAAAATTAAGGTTCCTGAAAACTTAATAAGTGCCTCTTTAAGCACGTTTTTAGATTTTATATCCAAGTGATTTGTTGGCTCATCCATAACCAACACATTAAGTGGTTGTAACAACAATTTTGCTAAAGCCAATCGGTTACGTTCTCCTCCCGAAAGCACTCTTACATATTTATCTACCTCCTCACCTCGAAATAAAAATGACCCTAAAATATCACGTACTTTTGAGCGGTTGGTCTCATTGGCAGCATCAATCATTGTATCTAAAACGGTTTTGCTACCATCTAAATATTCCGCCTGATTTTGGGCGAAATAACCAATTTGAACATTATGGCCAAGCTTAACATTCCCGTCATGCTTAAGCTCACCAACAATTATTTTGGCAAGAGTAGATTTTCCTTGTCCATTTTGCCCAACAAAGGCTATTTTACTATCACGTTCAACCTGCAAATTCACATTTTGTAAGACTTGAAGCTTATCATAGTTTTTCGAAACTTTATGAGTTTCAATCACCACTTTCCCAGGAACAACAGATACAGGGAAGTTCACAGCCATTACACTATTGTCATCTTCATCAACTTCTATTCTATCTATTTTATCCAATTTTTTAATAAGCGATTGAGCCATGGTTGCTTTGGAAGCTTTGGCACGAAACTTCTCGATGAGCTTCTCAGTTTGCTCAATTTGCTTTTGCTGATTTTTTTGAGATGCTAACTGCAAGGTTTTCATCTCTTCGCGAAGTACTAAATATTTTGAATATGGCTTAGGATAATCATAGATTTTACCCAAAGAAATTTCAATAGTTCTGTTGGTTACATTGTCTAAAAACATCTTATCGTGCGACACAATTACAACGGCTCCTGCATAACTTTTCAAAAAAGATTCCAGCCAAATGATAGATTCAATATCCAAGTGGTTCGTTGGCTCATCTAGTAATAAAATATCATTATTCTGAAGAAGGAGCTTTGCAAGTTCTATACGCATTCTCCAACCACCAGAAAAGGTATCGGTAAGTTTTTCAAAATCTTCGCGTTGAAAACCTAAACCTTGAAGAATTTTTTCTGTTTCGCCTTGATAATTATAACCTCCAAGGATTTCATATTGATGTTGAACATCATTTAAATCAACCATCAATTGATGGTAACCTTCACTTTCATAATCTGTACGTTCAGCCAATTGCGTGTTTATGTCTTCAAGCCTAGCCTCAAGTTGTTTAATTTCAGTAAAAGCTTCATAAGCCTCTTCTAAAATAGTTCTTCCATAAACAAAGTCGATATCTTGTTTTAAAAACCCAAGTTTGAGATTTTTTTCTTCTGCTACTTGCCCTGAATCATACTCTAACTCTCCGGCGATTATCTTTAACAATGTAGATTTTCCTGCTCCATTTTTTCCAATCAAACCAACACGATCTCCTCCTTTGAGTCTAAAGGATATGTTTTCGAATAAATAATCGCCCTGAAAGGCTATAGACAGCTTATGAATATTTAACATTTTTGTGACTAAGGTTACACGCTCAAACTTTTTAAAAGTTTAAATTTGTAAAAATTAATAGGTTGCAAAAATAGCATAAAACAGATGTTAAAAAAAGGAAATAAAATATATAGTATTTTAACTGGATCTTGTCCGAAATGTCATGAAGAAAGTATGTATATAAACAAGAATGCTTATGTTTTTTCTGAGACCTTAAAAATGCATGAACATTGCTCTAATTGCCACACTAAATATAAAATGGAGCCATCCTTTTTTTATGGAGCCATGTATGTGAGCTATGCTGTTGGTATTGCATTTGCTGTTGCTGCTTTTGTAATTTCTTATCTCTTTTTAGGCGCCAATAGAAACGTAACCTTTATAAGCATCATCGCTACGCTTGTTGTGTTTTTACCTGTAATTATAAGACTATCTAGAAATATTTGGATTAATATGTTTATGAATTATGACAAGAGTTTAGCTAAAAAAACGAATTAATTATAAAATCTTGTTATGTTTATTTCATCATCTAACTTTAGGTTGTGTACTATAAAATCAAATAATTTTTGAGCGACATATGGTGCAATCATAACACCACGAGTTCCTAAACCGTTTAGAACAAACATCCTTTTTTGCTTTGAATGTTGCCCAACTAAAGGTCTCCTATCTATGACTGTAGGACGAATTCCAGCAACCTGATCTACAACTTGAAATTCACATTTTAGGAAGGTTTTCAACTTTTTGAGTAATTCGTCTTTTCCTTTTTGAGTTGTTTTATTGGTTTTATCAGTCCATTCATAAGTTGCGCCAACAGTATATAAATCGTCTCCTTGTGGAATTAAAAATACACTCGATTTTAATACATAATCAATTTTTAAATCTGGAGCATGAATGGTTATCAACTCGCCCTTAGTTCCATTTAAAGGTAAATGGTTGAAAAACGGGTT
>Ga0208018_100318_pt1 | contig 14191 bp, 17 predicted proteins | sample 31_taG_FD_184105 | JGI IMG/M metagenome (GOLD analysis project Ga0208018, IMG submission 184105) | Marine viral communities from the Gulf of Mexico - 31_GoM_OMZ_CsCl metaG (SPAdes) (version 2) | ecosystem: Environmental > Aquatic > Marine > Oceanic | place: Gulf of Mexico | collected 2015-07-12 | reverse complement strand
TATGGCAATCACATCAGGTGAGATTAAAGGGTCTGATGGTGCACAACGCCTTGCATCGCTAGAGAAAGAACTGCGTAGTCACATTGAAACGTCTGACCGTATGAATCGCACAACCGATAAACGAGGCCTCATCCTTGCTGGTGCAGACCGTGTGATGCGTGAAATGACTGCAATCTTTAAAGATGACCCACAGTTTGCTGAACCTATTGAGAATGCAATGAATGCTGTATGGTCCAAAATTTACAGTGAAATCAGTAACGGATAATGGAAGAAGAGTTTAATAGTCCATATAGACCTGAGTTAGCTGAACTACCAGAAATTAACGATGGAAGCTTAAATGGAATACGGCTACAAGATACTCTTATCAAAAGGCTGCCTGCCTTACCAGCAGGAGATTTTCCAGCACAAGATTTATCATTTACAAACTTCAAGGAACAAGAGGCTGCACAATATGCAAACGATTTAAGAGCATCGTATGCTGTCTCTAGAGCGCAGACACAGAGAAGCAAAGCAATTGCAAAAGCAAAAAATTATCAAGCACAGAAAGCTGCTGAACGTAGTTCACAAAATGCATATAGAACGCAACGCTCTAAAGTCGGACGTAGCAAGCGTGCATCTAAGTCATATCATTTAAACTTTGCACGTCAAATGGGATTAGGTACAGACTTGTATCGCTAGGAAGTTAGACTGAGACAAATAGTCTAGTTTTATGGCAGTACCTAGTGCATCATTAGCGTATAGACGGTCAGCATTAATGACCGCAACAAAGGTGACGACCAAACCGCCTTCAGAAGATGTCTTGAGAGCAAGAGATGACTTCAAAGACTTTTGTGTATTTATGGGTAAAGCGCCAGCAAAGCATATGTTGGAGTGGCACGCTGAACTGTGCACAGGAGAAGATAGCGAGTGCTTGATGGGTATTGGCGGACCAAACACTGCAATTCTTGCACCACGAGGTTCAGCTAAATCTACAGTCTTAGGATTGTTTGCAGCATGGATGATTGGTAGACACGCAGCTGCAAAGAAAATGTTGCGTATCCTGTATATCGCTTATATGGTTGATATTAGTCGTGCAAAGTCTGCAACCATCAAAGGCATTTTGACAAGCAGTAAATACAGAGAAGTCTTTCCAATGGTGAGGCTATCAAAAATCAAACGTAGTGACGAATACTGGAGCATTGACTATGACTTTGCGGGAATTGATACAGCAGGTGAAGAAGCTTTCACCATTGCGTGTGGAGGTCTCAAAGGTGCAATTACCTCTAAACGGTCACAGCTCGTGCTCATTGATGACCCTATCAAGTCCGCTGCTTCCATCAATAACCCAGACATTCGCCGTGAAATGGAGCAGACGTGGTCTAATGTTATCGCGCCTACGATGTTCCAAGGTGCACGGGCTATCTGTTTGGGTACGCGGTTCCATTTTGACGATATACACGCCACTCTGTTTGTACCAAAGAATAATTGGAAACAAATTATTCAGAAAGCTGTTATAACAGACGCTGACGGTAGACAACGTTCGTATTGGCCAGAGTTTTGGTCAATGAAATATTTGAATGAACGTAAGGCAGAAGACCGTGTTGCTTTTGCGTATCAGTACCTCAACACTGCTGTACGTAATACAGATGTTGGTATTTCACCCGAGTTAATTGTAAAACAAGAAGTACCAGAAGATTACGATTGCTTAGGTGTAGGCATTGACTTGAGTGCGGGATTGAGTGAAAAAAATGACTGGACTGTAATGACACTTGGAGGTGTCAAAGAAGGGAAGATTTATATGATTGACCAGAGACGTGCTCGAACAATGGGCAATCTTGAGAAGATGGATACTTTATGTGAAATGCTTGCAGATTGGAACATTCTTCAAGAAAACGACGAAGGACAATACTTCCCAACAATGTCACCGTGCATCATATGGCCTGAAGCTGTAGCATATCAAACATCATTTGAAGGTGACTTTAAACGTATTATGTTTGAAGACCGTGCACTTTATAACTTGCACTGCTCACCAGTAAAAGGATTTAAAGGTGACAAATTAGCCAGGCTGAGAGGGGTGCTTGGCCTGTATGAGCACAAACGTGTGATATGGAACAAATGGCGCAAATGGGATGTACTTGAAGAAGAGCTATTAAACTTTGGACACAGTCAACATGACGATGCTGTGGACTCAATGGTGCTTACAATAGGAGGCCTATTAAGAAGAGGTAATCTACAATTAGATTACAATAAGGATAGTTTCACAATCTAATACAGATGAGAAGTAGACATAGTAAGCCATTCATTATGAGAATGGCTGGTGGCGATCAATTTTTTAATGCGTTAAATAAAGGAATGAAAGGTGTAAGATCCAATAATACTAATGTAGATAGATTTCTCAAAAGCTCTAACGCTTCAGCTGATTTAAGTGAAGATAATCGAAGCCCATCTGGTAGAACCCTTAACAAACGAGCTTACAGCCTTTTGAATAAAGATAGATTTTTCAAAAGCTCTAACGCTTCAGCTGATTTAAGTGAAGATAATCGAAGCCCATCTGGTAGAGACCTTAACAAACGAGCTGACAGCTCTTTCAATGAAGATAAATATCTTCAAAGCCCTGACAGCTCTTTCGATGCAGATAAATATCTTCAAAGCCCTGACAACTCTTTTGATGCAGATAAATATCTTCAAAACCCTGACAGCTCTTTTGATGCAGATAAATATCTTCAAAACCCTGACAGCTCTTTTGATGCAGATAAATATCTTCAAAGCCCTGACAGCTCTTTTGATGCAGATAAATATCTTCAAAGCCCTCCTAGGCCTCAATCAACTATAGGACCAGTTGATTTAGATAAGTTTATTCAAAATCCTGCTCCATACAAAGCGTATACGCCCAGCGCAAGAGAATATACACCTAGAATCAGTCTAGATAAAGATGCTGCTGCTGAAAGGTTTGCTACTCTAAACACACAGAATCAAAACTATAAAGCGACTGTTGGTGCAAATGATGCAGAAGGTAGCCTGCAACGAGCCAAAAACCATAAAGCAAATACTGATGCAATTTTAGGAGATAACAACTACATAGAGCAAGGTTTAAATGTTTCCAATGCATTTATTAATAATGGAAGAGAGCAAAAGCCACTTGATATCGAAGCACTCTACAGAGAGGTGAAGAGAAGTCCTCTTGTTTCAAGAGCTAGGGCAGAATATCAAGGCTTATTACTCTACGGTGATCGATATCGTCATGCTCGTGAAAGGCAGCCTGATTGGCAAAGCCCACAGCCTCTCGGTCCGGTAGAGCGTCCTGACCTGGGAGGCATTGCAGATAATTATCTGGATAGAATTGATGGCCTTAGTATTTAAGCATAATCTTATAGACTAAATACATAACGAGAAAGAGTATGAGCAATCAAATACAATCAGAGTTTAAAAATATCCTCACTGCAGCTAAAGAACGTAGAGGAGACCTGTCTGTTGACAGTATGATTGTTTCTTCTCATCTTTCTCAGATGCGGATGTTCATGCTGCGTCGTGGAATTGAGTTTTACGCAGAGCAGGATAGCTATGGCAAGCGACGTGAGTTTATTGCCAAAGTCTGTGAACACAATATGCTAGAGATGAAACTCGATAGCATTATTGATTACTTCTTATGTGATGGTCAGGGCCTGTTCTATTTCAGACCAAGCGGTGATGAGTATCAAATTCTATTCTTCCCTAAAGATAGTTACCGAGTCTATCGTGACCAAAAGAACGACATTGAAAGTGTTGTATTAATTTACAGTTTTGCTGTCAAACAAGAAAACGTTCTAACACCTTACGAGACACAAGACGGTAGAGGTGGCAAGAAAAAATACATCAGACTGAAAGTATATAAAGACCGTATTGAACAGACTATTTCAAACGAAAAGCTAGAGTTCGAAAATGACGCAGGCACAATTGTTCCAAATATGCCTGGTCAAACAGAAACTCTTACAAACAGTCTTGGTTTCATCCCTGCTGTAGAGATATTCAATCATATGGATTGTACCGGTGAGTCTTCCGGTAATGGTGAGTTTGATTGGTTAGCGCATCAGATTTTGTATCACGATGAGCTTACACGTAACATCCGTAAGAACTTAAAGTTCTTCGGTAATCCAACTTTGGTGTCTAGTCGTCCTAAACACGACTTAGTAGAGAGCGGTGAAGATAATACCTTCAGACCAACCATCAGTTCTCAAGCAGGCTTTGCACCAATGACTGGTGGTAGTATGCACAGCACTCGTGTATCACAGCCATTTGGTGTCAGTTCTATTGATGGTCAGATTAAGGTGCCGCGTGTCATCGCAAACCTAGAGCCAACTGACCGTGTGCAGTACATGACACCTGACAGCGTATCAGGTGATCAAAATCTGTATGTCAAACAGTACAGGCAAGAAATCCGATTAGCACTTGGCGGTGTAGATGATCTTGATATTCAGACTGCATCAACTGCATACGAGATCAAAACTCTGTACGGCCGTGTTGCAGCAACTGCAGAAAAGAAAGCAAAAGCTATGTTTACCTATGGCTTGTGCAAAATCTTTAGCATGATGATTGAAGTAGAAGAGGAGCTATTCTACGATTCGTTCACTGCAGTAGCGGGTTTAGTAAAGCCTCAAGTGCCGTTGCCAGAAGAGTTTGGAGAAGATGCCGAAGGATATATAAAGGCAACAAAGAAGTATCAAAAAGATATTGTTGAATTTATTAAAGTAAGAGAAGATCAAATCCGTGCTACACTTGAGTCGGGTGTAATGCCCGAAGGTGTTACAGGACTTGTTCCAGACGGCAGTACAAAAGTAAACTGGCGTTGGGAAGGAGATGTATTTGAAGAAGGTACAGACGATATCCTAAACAACAGCATCGTTGTTCGTAACCTTCAAGAATTAGGTGTTGATTCTATTGAAGCGCTAAAATATCTATTCCCGCAAAAGACAGATGAAGAGAGAGCAGCAATGCTTTCTGGTTATCCGTTTAGGATGGTCCAGCAGACACAACAGTCTTTAAATTCATTCATTGGGCTACTCGGCAGCCTGTATCAATTGCCGCACCCACAGACGCCAGACATGCCATTAGCGTCTGACCCGAACCTAGATATCACAGGGTTCCTATATAGATCACTCGAATTTTTACGTAAGGAGTTAAGTTACAGTGGAAGCTACAAGCCAACCGACACCAGCACCAGCCCAAGTAAGCTCTCCGACGCCGATCAGCGTCGATCAAAGCTGGGTCTCCCCACAAGGGACGAGCGTCCCCCAAGCCTACCAGGCCTCAATGGGGCAACCAACAACAATACCCCTGGCACCAACCTACCCAGTAGCGGCGGCCCCGCAGGCTTCGGTACCCCAGGCGGTGGCCCCGGCAGCCCAGGCGGGCAACCCATGGCAGGAGGCGTTCCAGGCTCTCAGCGCCAGTTTGAATACAAGCAGCCCATCCCAAGCCCCGGCTCAGTACTCGGCTTATCAAACACCGACACCTCAGGCCCTTCAACAAGCCAGTTGGGGTTCAGCTCCCCAAGTAATGTCGGTACCTTCGGCGCAGCAGATTTACAGTCCCCAAGCTTCAATCCAGGCCTCCTCAATGCAGGCACCAATGCAAGGGCAAACCCAGCAGCAGGTAAGCGACGCATATCTAAGTCAAATCAGCGACGAAAGTCTTGAAGTCCTTGAGCACTTCGGTGCTGAAGCTCCCGTTCTCCTTAATCAGTATGCCTGTGCTGTAGAAGATGCATTGATTGAGCAAGTACAGCGTGTGCAGTCACAGTCTCTGATGCTTGAAGCAGCAGGTGAAGAGCGTGCAGCAATGAACCTTATGCTGACTGACCCTGACGTGCTTGCTGATTACGTTAACGACTTCTACGGTCCTGAAGGTCCTTATCCGACTGAGACCCCTGAAGAGACGATGCAGCGTGAGCAGTATGAAGCTCGTGCACAGTTCGCAGCTGAAATCCAAGCACAAGAGCAGCAGAACGGTGTGCCCCGTAACTTCCAACGTCCTGAGATGGATATGCCTACACCAGGTCGTCAGCAAAACCCTATCAATGACTTCTGGGGTGGCTTTGGTCAACTGATGGACAGTAACCCTGAGAATGCTTGGAAGTATCTGGCTCAAGCACCTGCTGGTGCAATGCAAACCAAGATGCTTGTACAAGACATTTGATACTGTTAGAGGGGTAGTATTTTCTATCCCTCTACAATAGATATATAGAGTGCAATTTAAAAATGCTTAGTCCGTATCAATTTTCTGAAGAGACTCTTGGCCAATCCACAATGCAGCGTGGAATGCCTGGAATGGTAAGCCAAGTAGCACCTGGCCCTAATATGTATGACCAAGGCGCTATTACAAAGCCTGGAGTTAATGCTCAGCCTTCTAACAACCAAAGGCTGGAAATGCAAGAGATGTCTCGCAATATTGAATCAGCACGTCCTCAAGCTGCTGCTGGTGCGGTGCAAGATATGCGACGTCAAAATCTTAATCAATATGATGCCGAAGCAAAAGCAAAGCAACTGGCAACTAGCCGTATGGCTGAAGTGCTTTATGCCAATGATTCTGGTACTGCACTGATGAGGCTAAATAGCACGATGCAAAGTCCTGAGCGATCTAAGTTCTTAAATGATCTTGCTGTTGGTAAAGCAATGACTGCAGGAATGAATCCTGATCTCGGACAAGAAGTAGCAACGGCACGTCGTTACGGCTGATAAATAATAAATTGACTACAATAGGTGTAGTTAATAAATAGATAGCCGTGCGTTTAGCAGGACAAGAGCCTCAGGCAGACCCTGAGGTTTTTCAAACTATTTGGAAACATCTGAAAACAGATGGTGTGCCTGACCAGGCTGCTAATCAGATGACAGCTGAAATGCTAACGCACGGTGAAGATTTTGAAAGTAGTGTAGAAAAATATCAACAGTACGAAGACAATTATCGCTCTAAAGGTTTTAACGAACACGCTGCACAAGCGATGGCAGTAGAAGCATTAGAAGGACGAGAAGAACCTCCTTCAAAGTCACTTAGATTTGCAAGAATCAACGGTTAAGTATTGACAGTAGCTATAATTCAAGGCTATAGTGAATATGTAGCCGAGGAATTATATGTCACAACCAAGAGCAACGGGTGATTCAGTTCGCGCATATTTGAGAGATATTGGACGAATCCCTCTTCTTGAACACGACGAAGAAATCTTGCTAGGACGCAAGGTTCAGCGATTGATGGAAATCAAAGCATGTGAGGAATCACTTGAAAATCCAAGCAAAGAAGATTTAGCCAACTCTTTAGGAATTACAATTAAAGAGCTGAGACGTGAATTGCGTGATGGAGAAAAAGCCAAAGACAAGATGGTTACCGCTAATCTTCGTCTTGTTGTCTCTGTCGCAAAGAAATATACCAAGCGCAACATGGAGCTCTTGGACATCATCCAAGAAGGAACAATCGGGCTCGTCCGTGGCGTTGAGAAGTTTGACCCTGGTCGTGGTTATAAGTTTAGTACTTATGCTTATTGGTGGATACGGCAAGGTATCACGAGGGCAATCGCTGAGAAATCGAGGGCGATTAGGTTACCAATCCACGTTACTGAGAATCTCAACAGACTTAAGAAAGCCCAGCGTGAGTTAAGTCAGATCAACGGCTATATGCCAACAATTTTTCAGCTGTCTGATTATCTTGAGCTATCAGTAGATGACATCAAAGACCTGATGTGTAAAGCTCGTCAGCCCACATCACTTGAGGTGAAGATTGGTGAGAACAAAGATACAGCAATTATTGACCTGCTTGAAGATGAAACGCAAACACCAGATATGTTGCTAGAAAAAGCGTTTATTAAAGAAGACATTAGAGAGATGATTAACGACCTGCCTGACCTACAAGCAGCAGTAATTAGTATGCGCTACGGCATTGGCGAAGAAATTCTTGAACCGCTGTCTATGACAGCAATTGGACAGATTTTAAATATGAGCCGCGATCGTGTCCGTACGCTTGAGCACAAAGCACTAAAACAGCTAAAAATGAGTAGTGATATGGTGTCTGAGTATCTTTAATACAATGGAGAAAAGAGCATCGATGCGTAATGGACGTTACCAAAGAGATTCTATACAATCACCTTATTTATGGTGCTAGTGATAATACAGCACCTCAAGGTCTATCAAGTAGCCGTGCATTAAATTATGCAGCAGGACCCTCTATTACACGTCCTGACAAATTAAACGTTGCACTTATTCCCTATAACCTTAAGTACCAAGGTGCAGTAGGTTTATTTGGTGCTGAAAATTATTTTGTAAAAGTAACAGTTAATCTAGATCCAAATTTTGTTGCAACTTGTTTTGAAGAAGAAGGCTGGGAATGCTCAAAGATAACAAATGCAAAAGAGGAAGATGTGTATTACGAAGGTGTTATTGTTGACGTTAACAGTGATGAAACCATTGAAAACACTTATGCGCCTGCATTTTTTCAAATGGGGTTAGGTACAAGGTTTGATGGATATTTAAGTGTTGATTTGAATAATCTGAAGACTGGAAATATCTATATGGATGACTGGTTAGATGTGAGGTTATATACAGCACAACGAGAAGAGCACCCTTATGACCATATGTACGTCAGACCAAACGATAGTTTCTATATTGGATTTCATGCAAGAAATACTCGTCGCCTAGATTACAACGTTGACGTGCTTATAGGAGACGAGTATGTTTCAGAGTTAAATATGAGTGACGAGCAAAAGCGATATATCGCTAGGATCATTCAGTAACGATGATGTCACCGCCCATCCCGGCGTGTTGCTGACACTGATAGCTAAAGGTGCCTGCAATCGGAGGAGTAAAGATAAGGTCAGTACCTTCTTGCTCAACACCAACAGTCACTTCAGTAGTCTTGCTGCTATCGGTGTAAATCTTGAAGGGATGACTTGATAGTGAAGCGTCAGACAAGTCAAAGTAAATTGTATCGCCAACATTAGCAAGGATGGTGTCCTGCTCAACACCATCAATCTGATACTTATTACCGTTGCCAGTGTCATCAACAGTCACTTCAACGCTAAGGTCAGCATTAGAGACGCGAGTAGAGAACAGTACAGCTGCATTCACTGAAAGAGTTCCGGTAGCAGGGCTGTCGCTTGCTGCTGCATCAGTTGCAGTAACAGTCAAGGTACGAGCACCAGCACCGTTGTAAGTAACATCTAAGCCAGAGATAGTATCGTTTGCATCACTACTGGTAAGCACATAGGTAGGAGATGCATCACCAGTTTTAGTGACAGTGTAAGTTTCAGTGTCACCATCAGTAGGTGCTTGCTCACCAGTCAGGGTGACAGTACCGATGGTCGGAGCCGGAGGCGGAGCAGACGGACGGTCAGCTGCATTTGCAGGTGTGACAGTCATGATAGGACCACCAGCAATGCTTGGGAACACATAGTGCTCAATCAATTCCATCGCATCAGTAAAGAGTGCTGCACGGTCGATTTCATTAATTTGATAGAAACTAAAGTTAAAGCTTCCATCGTGGTCAATACGAATATCACTGTCTTCAGACTTACCTGTTGCTAATACAAGTTTGACGGTACCTTCAGTAGTCGTCACGTTAAAAATTGTACAAGCAGTATAAGTAGTGCTTACACCACCGACACGCCACCACTCTTTAACTTGGTGTGTATTACCACCACGGCGAGGATTGACCAGAAGCATTTCAGTACCAGTATGCTTGCGGACGTCCTTGACACCTTTAAGTACAAGACTATCAGCCATTTGATTTTCTATAAGCTTTCTTCTATTTTAGTCCATTTAAGATTATGAATCGAGTTGTTAGTTTTACAGCCATCAATATGAAGAACCTTAGCAGCACCCTTTGACCTACCAGGCATTGATAATGGTGCAGGTAAGAATGCAAGTGCTACAAGTTTATGGACAGTCACAGTAATTGTCTTCTTACGTCCAATACGTTGAGTTAGGTTGACCTGTGCATATCCATTCTTGTTAATGCGTTGCTTGAGAATACGCTCAATCTGACCTTTAGTACTTTTGATAGCACCACGTTGATTTACGTAATATTCGATACAACATTCATAGCCAGGTAAAGTGTGCACTGGCTTCCAAATTTTGTCGTCAATAAATTCCATCAGTTACCACAATATATTAGGGTACATATTTAATACTATAGTATTAATTATTAATATCGTGATATGCGACAAAGTCGAATGTCGCTTATAAACCTTTTAGCTTACGGAGTTACGATCCTATGTGGATTGATAATGATTTTCCGAAGCTTCTTGGTGCAGAGCTTTATCGTCCCCACCCGGCTTACATCATTGAGATGGCAATTGAGCCCGTGGTTGTGCACGACTTCTCGAAGCAACCCGGTCAAACCGTACAGTTAGACCGTTATCGCTTCTGGGGTAAGCCCGGTACTAAGGAGTCCCGTGAGCGTACTGCCGACCAGACCCTTGGTTCCGCATCCGCTCGTAACATCGTCAAGGACAAGGTCCTTGTCACCCTGCGTGAGTACACCGGCCCTGCCGACTCCCGCGACACGACTCAGCCTTCTACTTTCAAGGTTGCTCGTGAAACCCTGATTACCGCCCAGCGTCTGCTGCTGGACACCGGTAACCTCAACGTTTTCCACCAGTCCATCGGTTCGCTGACCCTGCTTGACGACTATCGTCGCTGGCGTGACCGTGTGTTCGCTAACGAACTGCTCAAAGCTGAAGCTTGTGGCAAGTCTTCTGATGAGCAAGGCGGATACTACCTGCCCGGTGGTAAGGAGAAAGGCGCTGATGCTGGCGCTGGAACTCTTGGTGTTGAGTACGAAGCTGGCGAATCTGCCAAGTTCGACGTCAAGACCGACCTCCTCGAAGTTGTGAAGGACATGCGTAAGCGCAACGTCCCCACCTTTGCTGATGGTTACTACCGCTGCATCGTGGACCCCACCGCAATGATGCACCTGCGTCAGAACAGCGACTTCCGTGAAATCGCTCGTTATCCTGGCCAAGGAATGATTGACCCGATGAACCCCATCGCCGGTCCTTCTGCAAACTTCTTCCAAGGTATGGGTCCTGCCTACGGACAAGCCGGCTTTGTTGCTGGTCAACCCGTAATGCCTACCGGATTCCTGTTTGAAGGTGTCCGTTGGTTCGAGTCCACCAACCTGCCCGAAACTTCTTACAACCTGACCATCACTGATGAGTCTGCTGGCGCTGCTGATTACGACGCTGCACAGCTGATCTTCTTCGGTCCTCAGGCTGTCGGCGTGGGCATCGGTGGTAATAACGCCCAGATTCTGCTGAATAACAACGACGACTTCTCTCGTTTCATCATCATGATCTGGTCTCTGTTCGCCGGTTTTGAAACCCTGAATAAGGATTTCATCACGGTTGGTTACTCTTTCGTTTACTGATAGGAGGTAACTAACAATGGCTACTTTTAGTTTTGATTCTGAACAGCGTACTCCTTGGAACAATCAAATCTTCCCCGGTAACTACGTTGCTCATCTGAATGCATACCGCGACCAAGGTGTGGTCGCACTCCCCGGCGCTGTGTTCTTCCGTGGCGTTGGTGCTCTGGTGCTTAACCCTGACAACGACGGTGTCCTCGACACTGACGGTGTGCTGGCTGCTGGCACCTACGACCTGCAAGTGCTTTCTCCCGACCTGCGTCAGGACGACAAGCCCCGTAAGGATCGCCCCTTCGTGATTCCTGCAGGTGCTGTGGTGTACCGCACGGGCGTGAACGCAACTGGCGTTCGCGAAGAAACTGTTGCTGGTGCTGCCACCGTGACCGTCTCTGGTATTTCAACCCCCGCTGCTGTGCCTGCAACTGCAGAAGCTGACGGCTACTTCAATCCCGTTGGTGAGTTCAGCCTGTTTGAATCCATCCTCGATGGCACCGGACTGGCTAGCGATACCCCGGTACAAGTGACCACCTCTGCTGACTTGATTGCTTCAATCAAGCCTTCCGCTGGTGCTTGCCGTAAGTCTCCTTCTGCCATCATCGTGGAAGTGTGCTACTTCCTGCCTGATGCTGTGGCTGATGCAGACGACCTCCACATCCCTTACGCTGTGGAAGCTGGTCAAGGTTATTGATAACCTTTGATAAAACAAGAGCCTCTTTAAAGGGGCTCTTTTTTTGTGCCTATAATGAGGCTATGTGAGATATAAAAACATGAGTAATTTGTTCCAAGATACAAAGACTGGAAAACTGGTTGAGTTTATTAGCAAGCACGATAAAGACTACGCAATGGTGCGTGATGCTGGAGGAAACGTTACATACTTAACTCTTGAACAGCTGGTGCCTTATGACAAGAAAAAGGGACGTCTTGAAAAGATTGAAGCTCCTATCTTGCAAGTACCAGAAGAGTTGCCACCTCCGACTGTTGTGCCGCTTGAAGACACACGTCTAAACCTTAATACAGCTACTGCAGAAGTGATTCAAAAACGACTGCCTGGTGTCGGCTACGCAACAGCAAAAAAGATTGTAGAAATGCGTATGTCACTCAGTGGTGAGCGTTTTGCAAACCTCGGTCAACTTGAAAACATTCCTCGCGTCAACTGGGATCAACTGATTAAAGAAGACCTCATCTTCATCAGTTAAACTAGTAGTAATAGTAATTATCCATAGATATGGCCATCCCTTCAGTAACTGATGTGCTTCTGCAGCAGGCTATGCTAGATGCTCAAGATAAGCCAGATCCAGCTGTTGCTATGGGTGTAGGTGCTGGCGGTGGTGCACTGCTTGGAGCACTAGCTGGAACACCTCTGCATATGGGTGGTAGAGCAATCAATGCTATGAAAGATAGTTTGGCAGCTCAGCAAGGATTAAGCCGTGGAATGGCACAGAAAATGCGTGGGTCAATTCGACCTGGATTTCGTGCTGCTGGTGGACTTGTAGGTGCTATTGCAGGTGGTGTATTAGGAGCTGGTATGGCAAATATGATGAAACAATCATCTCCTGCTGGAAATATGCTTGCACGTATTCAAGCTACAAATGGTCAATTAAGCTCAATGGAACAACTACAACTTGAGCAAGTTTTAAAAGATTACTACAACAATATGGGCTGAGCTAATGCAGCTAGATGAGTATTTAAAATCTAAAGTCCGTTACCACTTAGGCTTTAATGCCGGTGCTCAAATCCCTGCTGGTGATAGAGCAAGGTTAGAAGAAGCAATGGCATTGGTGCCAGACGAGCTCTGGTACAACGAAATCGTCTATCACGTTAAGCGTTGTGACATTGCGTGGAAAGCATCAGCTGCAATTCCAGACGATTACTTTGATGCAGACGGCAGCCGGTTTTTAAACCCATCGCGTCAGGAAGTCATTAGTGGTGACGTTCAGCGTACGATTAATACGTCAGACCCACTGAAGGGTGATGAGTATTTCCGCGAGATTTATCTGCGTGAATGTGACCGCTTAGCAGAAACACTTTACGTACCAAACTATCGTAGACCTGAAGTACGCCGCTATGCATTTGAGCGTGCTGGCTCAGAATTCGTGATGGCCATACCGGGTCCGGCAGATACGAGCGTGGGTTCAAGAATTATGCTCAGTACAATGTGGCGGTAAGGTTAGATAAATACAAGCAGGTCGCCTTTTTTATTGAAGATTGGGTCCACACTCGGCAGTATGAATAAATAGAATAAGGTAGTGAAATAAATAATATGAAACTACCTACACAAAAAGTACTCAAAGAACTATTTGATTACAACCCTGAAACCGGCGATTTAACTTGGAAAGTGCGCCCGGCAAATAGAGTAAAGATTGGCGATGCAGTAAGAGGCGTCGGTTCATCTGGATATTACCGCGCTACAATCAAAGGCAAAACATATGTCGTACACAGGATTATCTGGTGCTGGATGACTGGCAAGGATATTGAAGATAAATTCTTAGACCACAAAAATCGGTGTAAAACTGATAACCGTTGGTCTAACTTGCGCCTTGCTACAAAGGTAGAAAATCGGCGCAATCAAAAAGATGCCGGCTATTGTCGCCGCCCAAACGGAACCTGGCGAGTGAGACTTCGCCACTTCGGCAAAGTCTTATTTGATAAGACAGTAAAAACTGAGGAAGAAGCCCGCGCTCTTATTATTGAAAAACGCGCCGAGTTTTATGGAGAATTTGCACCAGTATAGGCTGTGCCTGCTTGTTATACAATTGTTTTCGGTAGAATAAACAAAGGTAAATAAGCAATTGTAAAATGAATCCAGTGTCTGGAGGATTTACTCCCCACA